>Ga0325400_1001487_pt1 | contig 19419 bp, 29 predicted proteins | sample PopdelMetagenome_2_FD_205662 | JGI IMG/M metagenome (GOLD analysis project Ga0325400, IMG submission 205662) | Populus deltoides microbial communities from Bellville, Georgia, United States - Xylem-PdKOR-R1 | ecosystem: Host-associated > Plants > Phyllosphere > Stem > Wood/Secondary xylem...
GGCACCACGCGTTGAACGCCGGGTAAGCCGCCTCGCCCACCTCCTGATAGGCCGCCAGCAGCCGGTTGCCCGTCTCGTCGCGGATCGCGCCCAGCGCCTCGGCTCGGTAGCCACCGTAGACGAACACGTCGACGGGCTCGAACGCGTTGACGAAGGTGCGGAAGTCACCGCGGGGCGGGTGCGTGGCGCACGATGCCAGCAGCCGCCGCGTGCGAGGATCGCGGGTCCAGTCGGTCAGGTTGTCGTTGGTCGCCATGCTCACGCTCGGCAGCGCAGCGGGCACGTGTGCGGGGTTGGCCGGACGCACGTCGGCCGGTAGGGTCGCCATAGCTCTGTCACCTCTTCGACAGGTGGTGGGGTCAGGCCGGGCTTGGAGGTCCTACGCTCCTTGTCCGGCCGATGACTGATAGCTTGCATATTACTACAGACGGTGGCGAACAAGCGCGAATTGATCTATTTCCTATCGAATGTTTTCAGTGCCTCAGTGTCGGAGTGCGAGGACGCTGTTGGGCTGGACGGCTCAGGAGCTAGCTGACGCCGCACAAGTTGGCGTTGCGACCGTGCGCCGTTTCGAAGGGGGAAGCGCTATTGCGGCATCTTCCCTCAAAGCGATGGCTGCTGCCCTTGCTACTGCCGGCATCACATTCATAGCCGCCGGGGACGCGTCGCCTGATGGCGGCGAGGGCGTGCGGCTGACCCAGCCGGCCAAGTAGCGTCGTCCGCAACCGCGTTCGTTGCGGCGTCGCGCCTGCTCGTCAGGAAACCCGACTCGGAAGGGAAACGCTTTACCAATCGGACGTGATGAGCCGGCGCAAGTCCCTGGATAGAAGCACACCGTACGCGGCGACCGCAGGCGCAAGTGTCTGTATCTTCTCGATGTCGACAGGGTGAGACGTTTACACAGGGCGAACACGCAATACCGGCGATCGTCTGGTCATCGTAAATCCGCCAGAAACCGTGTGTTCGCCCGTGAGACATCGCTCGTCGTGGCGCCAAGCGCGATCAACTGCTACAAGGCCGCTGCGAAAGCCCCATCATCTGCAGAAATGTGGGTGAGACATGTATCACGCTTCTATTTCAACATCCCTCCTACAAGGGGGCGTGGCTGCTACCGACATGCGCATTCCTCAGCGGCGTGGTTGCAGGGGCAAGATGACCAATGGCGTATCGGAGGTCGGCCTGCCTCTCTTCGATGCCGCCAGTTCAGCCAAGCCAGTCGCACCCGCGCCCCCTGCGAGCAGCCTGACGCCACTCACCGTCACCGTGGCCACCGCCCTACGCCTCACGGGCCTGGGTCGGACCAAACTCTACGAGCTGATCGCGGAGAGGCGGGTGGAGACGGTGAAGGTGGGGCGACGGCGCTTGGTGAGCGTGGCGTCCATCGAGCGGCTGGTGACGGCAGGATGCTGACGGCGGGCGGTGAGGTGCGCAGCGACTGGCCTGCTGCGTGCGGGACGTGCTGATCTCGTGGAACTGGCTGCGTGATCCTGACAGACTGACGGCATGAGCGCTGAAACCATCGCCCGCCTGCATATCGCCCTGCAGGACATCGAGCCCGCCATCTGGCGCCGCGTCGACGTGCCGGTCACCGCCAGCCTCAAGATGCTCCACGACGTCATTCAGGCCGCCATGGGTTGGGAGGACTGCCACCTCTGGCACTTCGAGGCTGGTGACCGGCGCTACGGCGTGCCGGACCCGATGTGGCCCAGAGCTAACATGGTCGCCGCCAAGAACGTGAAGCTCGCGGCCCTCATCGACCAGGGTGTGCGGAAGCTCGTCTATACCTACGACATGGGCGACGACTGGCGTCACACCATCACCATCGAGACGGTCGGTCCAGGCGAACCCGACATCAAATACCCGCACTTCGTTGCTGGCGAGCGTCGTTGCCCGCCCGAGGATGTCGGCGGCTTGCCAGGATACGAGATGTTCCTCGATGCCATGGCGGACCCCGCCCACGAGCACCACGACCGCTTACGCGACTGGCATGGTGGTCCATATGACCCTGACGACATCGGCGAACCCTCTATCCGCCGTGCCGTTGCCGCCGTCGCAATCCGCCGTCACACTGGCAAACTGGCCTACGAGAGAAGCCGCCTACAATGACAGGGTATGCAGGGGGCAGCGACGATGGGCTGGCCCCTGCCTGTCGCAGGGATCAGACTTCCCGTAGATCCGGGAAGCTGTACCGCGACGGCTCGTCCTCAAAGGTACCGCGCGCGAACACCGCTACGTCGCCGGGCATGACCTCCTGTCGAGCCCATGTATCCCAGCCGATGTGCACGAAGTCGGGTGGACCGAAGACGCGTAAGGCGCTCAGATACTCGTCACCGCGGAAGCCGACGAAGTGGAGGGCCGGCCGGCGCTCGCCCACCGGTCAATCCGCCTTGACGATACGCTCGCGCAGCGTCGCCACCGTTATCCCGAGGCGGGTCGCGCGAAGGACGTTGTCGGCGGAACGCCCGTCCGGCGCCAGCGTGAGCCACTGCTGGACCTTGAAACCGGACGGCGTCGCGAAGCTCAGGTGCAGGCGCGAACCGTCCGCCTCTGCGGTCACCGGCCCGCGGGCATCGGTCAGCGTACCCACGTAGCGGCCGGGTGACATCCGGCGCAGGTGCCATCGCCGTGCGCGAGGGGCCTTCGCTCCTTCCTCAATCACCTGGTCGAGAACCAACGAACCGTCAGGCTGGACCGTGCCGCTTCCTGCTACGGAAACCGGCACGCGGCGTCGCAGGATCACCTTCAGTTCCCCCTTACCGTTGGTCTGGCCGGCAAAGAACCGCAACGGGTCGAACGTGGCCGTGGCCGTGGCGGCGGCGAGCAGAAGCGCAGTCAGCATGGTGCTCAAACGCGCGGCGGTGGTCTTCTATGCGCTGGGTGACGTACCTGGATGCGGTAATCCGGCCCTCAAAGCTTCACCGTCACCCAAGCTTGTCGGTCATCCAACTGATCGCCTGCACCAGCAGCGCTACCCCGCTGAGCGTGACGATGGCGCCAACGATCATCTTCGTCGGCCCGCTAGGTTCGGGCGCATTGTCCGGCTCGCGGTAGAGCTTGTCGCCAGCTCGCGTCACGACGGCTGTCTTGGGTTCATCAGCTTGTCCATGCGCGAAGCGATCTCCTGCCAGCGTCGCACACCCGCCATATCGCCAGCCGTCGCCAACTCACCGATCCTGGTGGCGACGAACAGCGGCGCCCCCGCCTCGTACAGACGCAGCACCATGTTGGCCTCTGCCCAGCGCTCCTGCTCAGGTGTCACGGCGTGAGGCTAGTCAGGCGGCTCAGCATGGGCAACCGCACGCAACGATAAGGGACCGCCCCTCAATCGAGAGGCGGCCTTCCCTCGCTATTGCGCGGTGGTCACCGCAGCCGGCTGAACCGCGACTGCCGGAGCCGTAGCAGCCGCGGGAGCGGCGTTCACGGTCAGTGCAACCGGCGTGGCGTTCACCATGTTCAGCGGCACGTCTTCGTCCACGAAGCCCTTCACGGCCGCACCCATCGGGACGCGAGCCGACGTACCCGTCATGAAGAAGCCGGCCGGCAGGAACACCAGCGCAGAGACGGCCGTGGCACCGATACCGCCAGCCGTGCCCTTGTCATCGAAAGCGCCCGACATGCGTATCTGGCGGCCGTTGACGGTGGCGTAGAGGATACGGGCGCCCAAGTGGCCGGACTTCCCCCACATGCCCTTGTTGCGCACGTCGGTGATCTCGCCCACCGCCGGACTGCCGGCCGGGATCACGGGCATGCCCTGAACCACCACGTCCTCGGCTACCTCCATGCGGAAGCGCTGGCCGACACGCAGCTTCTTGCCCTTCGTCGTCAGTTCCTCGGACAAGCGCAGCGGCACCTCGGTGCCCGTGCGCAGGACAGCCGTTCCGTTCGGCAGCGTCGATACGACGGGCGCAGCCACCGCCATCTGCTGCGGCTGAGCGGCCGCGGGTGCCGTCTGCGCCTGTGCCGCAGATGCGAGCATCAGTGCGCAGCCGAGCGCGCACGTCATCCTTGTCATGAAGCATCCCCCCTTAGCAGCTCGCCCCCGAGCCGACGCCGAAAGCTGATCCAGTAGTAGACATGGTGTCAAGAGGCCGGATCGGACCGACGCCCTACAAGTGTTCATATGTCGGACACTCGAACAGCGTATCCATATCGGATGCTTCCTCAAGCCCAACGATTGCGGTGGCCGGATTTTCGCGAGAGCTTGCTGCCGGGGGGACTCAGGATATGCACTGGAACAGGATCGTGGCGCTTGCCGTCGCTACGGCCGTGGCGTCGGGCGGGGCGCCGGCTATCGCCAAAGGCCGGCTGTCGAACGCCCAGGTGAAGCAGCGCATCATTCGGGCTTCCATCGCCGACTATCCGGGCAACTGCCCCTGCCCGTACAACACGGCTCGGAACGGCTCCCGGTGCGGCGGACGAAGCGCGTGGAGCCGGGCGGGCGGTTACGCGCCCGTCTGCTATGCCAAGGAGGTCACGAACGCGGACGTGCGAGCCTGGCGTGCGAACCGCTGACGCAAGGCTGTTGCCGCCGATCAGCGAAGGCAGCATGATCATGGCGACGATGTTCAGGCTGCTCCCGATCCTGCTCGCGCTGTTGCTCGGAGCGCCAGTCTCGGCACGAACAGCATGCCCGGCGACGTTCGCCGGTGGCGCCGAGCCGAAGCTGACGAACACCAAACTTGAGGCTGCGACACGTGTGCTGTGCTTCCGCGCCTTCGCGGCACTGCACTCCGGCGTGACGCGGACGCCGCTGTGGTCCGCCGAACATCTGACCCGCGCGTCCGTGGAGGCCGCGCAGAAGCGTGACATCCGCGACAATGGCTTCCACCCCGAGGACCGGCTCCCGGATGCTGAACGCGCTGAACTGGCGGACTATCGTAGCTCGGGATACGACCGCGGCCACATGGCGCCTTCCGGTGATACGGGGGATGACGCATCTGACCGCGAGACGTTCAGCCTCGCCAACATGGTCCCGCAACTCGCCGTCCTGAACCGCAACGGGTGGTCCCGGCTGGAAAGCTACGTCCGCAGCCTGACCCTCAAGCTAGGCGAGACATACGTCGTCACAGGTCCGTTGTACGAGGGTACGAGCCTCAAGCGCGTAGGCGGGCGGGTACTGGTGCCATCGTCGGTATGGAAGGCGATCTGGGTGCCGGGACAGGGCGCCGGTGCCTGGATCGCGACGAACGCCGCCAAGCCCAGGTGGCAGGTGGCGTCCGTGGCGCAACTCATGGCCAAGACCGGCATCGATCCCTTTCCGACGATGGACGCTGCGACCAGGGCGAAGGTCCCGGCGTTTCCGGACTTCGGTAGCGCCAGGCAGCGGACGCGCAGGAGGTGAGCATGAAGCCGTTTCAGGACGACAAGGGGTCCATGTCCATCGGCGACCTGACGGCCGAGAACGGAGCCGCCGTGGTGGCCCTTTCCGGCAGCGTGGAGATCACCCGCGACAAGGTGGGGTTGAAGCGTGCGAAGGCGCTCAAGGAACTCGCTGACGCGCTGGTAGCGCAGCTTGAGGGCGCTGACCTACCGGAGAAAGCCGACCCTGCGGTCGAACATAATGACGAGGTAGCCAATCCATTCGCGTGATGGATCGCGGATTGCCCATAGCTAAGCCGTTCGAGCCGGGGCGGACTAGTTGATCATGAAAGGCGTTACGCCCACCTCTTCCGGTGACCCGCGCGCCTGCTCAAGATGCACACGCGCTCGATCTAAGCATATACCGACATCCGCTTCACCGAGTTCATCAGCTACACGCAGAAGATCGATGATTTCGGCGAGAAGATGAGCCTGCTTGTCGGACATTTAGTTGCCCTAAATACGGTGTTGGATGCACGCGCAATCGCCTTCATCGTCCCATACGGGGACGCATCCGGTACAAACCCTAGCAAGCCTTTGACTTTAAACCACAACCCATGTCGGTAATATCCGTCGCCGATTAGCCCTCTGGGCATGCATGAACAGTGCTCAGCGGACACCCGGTAGTGGACCACAGAATTCCCGATACGCTGACGGCCACTGAGTCGAAGGTCCTACGAGCAGCCTGGGAGCTACGTGGTACCAATGATGAGATAGCCCGTGCGATGGGGGTCAGCACCGAAACGGTGAAGACCCACCTTCGCAACATCCGCATCAAGACCGGCCTAACGAAAATGGCGGCCGCCCGCGCGGCCTTCGGACATGAAGTCGTGCCCAGCGGCGCTGCGCCTCAGGAGCCCATCCCTGTGGCAGCCACGGAGGGAAAGTCGGAAACAGCATCAGGCAGGCCTACCCTTTTAGAGGGTACCCCACCGATGGGGAGGTTTCCAAACCCCGATCCCCCTCAATCGGTGAGCGCGGTTCGCGAGGAGCGGGTCCGGTTCGAGGCTCAACCTCTGCCGTCTCACATCGAGCAACCGTATCGGGAGGAGAGAAGCAGGAACCCTCTGACCGTATGGCAGAGGCTGATAGCAATGGCGCTGGGAGCAATCCTCTTGGCAACGTTCATCAGCCAGGCTGTGCCGGTATCTCAGGCATTCCAGCAGCTCGCGAACCTGATCGTTCCACCAGATAGATAGCCCGACGAAATCACCGGGCGAGGAGATCAGCATGCTTCGGGAACGCCGCCGCGCCTACGAAACCGTCAGGGACGCTTTCCTGGCGTACGAAACCGCCGCCGCCACCCTCCTAGAACTCGGCAAGCAGTGCCACTCGATCATGCTTGAGGAGCGCGCCAAGTTGAGGCTGCCCATCGAAACCGGGGCCGATGCACTCGATCACGTCGGCGAGAGCATTCAGCACGCCAACCGCGCCTTCACTTCCGTTGCCCGAGCGCATCCGCACCTCCGGAAAATCCCAGCCGGCATCGGGCTCGCGGACGTGGGCACTACCCCAACCGAGGAGAACGTGCGCGTCTTCCTTAGGGGCGTGCCGAGCGTAGCGGCCTGAGCAGTTGACCGGTCCACCACCGGGTGGTCCGGTCACCTGATGCTCGGCTATCTGTACGTGTACGCCTTCTGGGTGATCCTGCCCCTCGCTGCCGCTTATGCGTTTCGACGCGGTGGAAATGCTGAACGGGAAGGCGCCGTTGTCCTGACGGCGACGGCCATAGCATCTGTATCGGTGTACCTGCTCGGCGGGCGGCATGACCAGACGAACCCATGGCTAGCAGTAATCGACCTGCTGGCCCTCATAGCCTTCGGACGCTTAGCCGTTCGATCCGATCGATGGTGGCCGATGTGTATGACCGTGTTACAAGCGATGGGCGTGCTCAGTCACTTCGCCAAGATGCTGAACCCGGATCTGCGGGGTCTCGGCTATCAGCTGATGGCGCAGAGTGCGAGTTACCCACTGGTGCTGACCCTGATCTATGCGACGTGGAGCTACTCGCGCCGGCAGGCGATACCTGCGAACAGCACCTTTCCTTCGTCCTCGGAGTCAGCCGGGAGTCGCTAGCGTCAGCGCTGGCAGCCGAGTTCGGATCGCTCGCGGCCGTCATGTCGGCCTCGCCGGATCGACTGGGGCGGGTGCCGGGTATCACAGCCAACGATGTCAGCCGGATCGGTCGCGTTGCGGCGCTGCTGAGGCACGCGAACACGTGCAAGCTCGCCGCAAGGCCAGTGCTCTCCAACTGGCGAGCCCTGCTGGACTACCTGACCGCCGACATGGCGCACCGGCCCATCGAGCAGTTCCGGGTGCTGCATCTCAACACCAAGAACATGCTCATCCGCGACGAACTCATGTGGACCGGCTCGATAGACGAGGCACCGGTACACGTCCGCGAGTTAATGCATCGCGCGCTCGACCTGGGGTCAGCGTCGCTGATCCTCGTCCACAATCACCCGTCCGGCGACCCTACCCCCAGCCGCGCAGACATAGACGTGACCCGTTCGGTCATCGCCGCTGGCCGAACGCTTGGGATCGGCGTGCACGATCACCTCATCATCGGTGCGCATGGGTACGTCAGCCTCCGCAGTCGGGGACTGATGTAATGGCGGCGTCGCAACGCATGGTGCGCGGACCCTGGGGGCGGTCGGGGGACGAGCCGACCATTCGGCGCGCTCTTCGCCGGCTCAGCCAGCGCCAGCTCGCGCAGGTCATTACGATAGGTATCGACCTCATGAATGAGTATGCGGGCGACCCGGATCTGGAACCTGATCCCTGGGAGGATGACGTAGCAGTATAGGTAGCCGCAATGCTTACGGCCGCGTCGTGCTGATATACCCCTGCCGCACCAGCCGCTCCTCGATGTGGCGAAACGGCAAGTGGCAGCTGACGCCGGGCCGATCTTCCCCCTGGCTCGCCGCCTCCCAGTACGCCGTCACCAGTCCAGGATCGCGGAGGTAGCGGTGCACCACCAGTAGCGCGAGGCGGACCGGCTGATCCGCCACCTTTCCCTTGCCGGACCGGCCTGCCGCCTCGTCCAGCACCGCCAGCGCTGCCGCCAGCAGCTTGCGGTCGAGCGGCCCCATCCGTACCTTGGCGTTGGGCGGGCGCTGTCCGAAGGGCATGGGCTTCGCCCATATCGCCGTACTGGCGCACCGCGGCTTGGCGCACGTCATGCCCCGCGCGATCTGCGTCCACTCGGTCGACCGCCCGGCCGCCAGTAGCTGCCGGGTCAACACCTCCCGGTCCACGTCCCACTCGTGGCCGTAGAAACGGCATGTGAAGCGCACGTTCGCCTCGATGCGCCGCAGGTCCGACAGGTCTTTCGGGTCGCCCACCATGCGCGACAGCATATAGAACGAAAGCGGAACAAAAAGTCTGGCGGTGTTGGAGATCGGGCGTCACCATGGGCGCGCGAATCACTACCGGAGTCCCGCCATGATCCACGTCGACGCCGCCAAGGCCGCCCCCGAGAAGCCGTGTTTCGGCCGATGGCTGCTCGCCCGCGAGCCGGGCAAGGGCTCGGGATCGCCCGTGCTGGACCTCGCCGCGGCCGCTCGGCTGGACCGCGGCTTCCCGAAGGACGGCACGCCCGAGCAGGTGTCCGCCCACCTCAACCGCTCCATGGCCGACCAAGACATGCACGACGCCTTCGAGGCAGCGGAAGCACAGTGGAGGGCGGCGTGACGCGCGCGGTCGACCGTGACGAGCTGGTGGACCTGTTGAGCTATGCGCTGCTCAAGGTGCCGCCATCGATACGCGCAGCGCTATGCGCCGCCGATCCCGGCCGTCAGCGGCAAGCCGAGGCACTGGTTGCCGACCGGGTGCTGGATGAGATGAGGCATTTGGAGGTGGTGGCTACGCCCGCGCACGCCGGGTGGCGGGCGCCAGGACGACAGGAAGGATTGCCTTTGCCCGTCACCGACGCGGACTTGCCATATCAGGGGTAGCAGCGTCGGGCGGACCGCCAGCTCACAGCAGCCTCCACCGGCATCAGACTTCTCGTACCTCTAGCTCGGCGTTCGGGCGGGCGGCGAGCTCGAGCCAGTCCAGTTCCTCCTCCACCCGGTGATAGGCATCGTCGGCGACCTGGCCGCGCGCACGAAGTTCGGTCAGCCGGTCCCGCTGAGCCGCCACCACGCGCGCCAGGCCCCGGTCGAACGGCGTCGCACCTTGAGGATCATCGGTGTGGGCGACGTCGCGTGCTGCTTCCAACTTGGTGCGTAGCATCGCCGCGACCGCGGGCGGCTCGCGGTCGGCAACCACGAGGCCGGCATCCAGCACCGCGCGACGCGCTTCGCCCACTTCGCGTGCCAGTTCGGTCTCGTCGTCTTCCACGCCCAGCCATCGGATCAACCAGCCCAGCGTCAAGCCCTGTAGGATCAGCGTACCCAGCACCACGACGATGGCCGACAGCACGATCAGATCACGGCCTGGGAAGCTGGCGGGCAACGCGAAGGAGGTAGCGAGCGTCAGGAGCCCGCGCATCCCGCACCAGCCCGACACCAGGAAGTTGCGCCAGGGCGGCGGCTCCGGCAACCAGCGGCGCGCACCTGTCCGCCACAGCATCCCGGACGCCGCGCGATAGATCAGCAGCAATGCCACGCGCGCCACGATCACCAGCAGGAGCACGCCGACCGCGAACCACAGGGCGGGGCCTAGCTGGCCGTCCGGAAAAGCGGCCACTGTGGGTCGCACCTGCAATCCCATCAGGAGGAAGGCCAGCACGTTGAGCACGAACACCACGCCCGCCCAGACGGCGTAGCTCTGCACCCGATCGCGCGCGGGCTGGCGGTGCGGCGCGGTACGCGCCAGCACCATGGCATAGACCACCACCGTTAGCACCGGAGATACGTGAAGCCGTTCTGCCAGCAGCCACGCTGCAAAGGTGGTGGTGAACTCCAGCACCGTACCGGACAGCGATCCTTCGAACCAATGGCGCACCGCCATATAGGCGCGTGCCACCGCCCAGCCGAGCAGCGCGCCACCGGGGGCCGCGAGCGCCAGCATCAGCGTGCCGCCCTCCGGTTCATGATGCTCGGCCGCTGCAACGGCCGCCGCGAACAGCAGCAGCGCCGTGGCGTCGTTCAGCAGGCTCTCACCCTGGAGAACCAGCAACTGACGGCGCGGCAGGCCGACTTGGGTCAGGACGGCATTCGCGGCAGCGGCGTCCGGCGGCGCTACGATGGCACCCAGCGCCAATGCAGCGGCTAGGCTCAGCCCACCGACGTACTGACCGAACAGGGCCACCACGCCCGCAGTCACCAGCACCGCGCCGACCGCGAGCACCAAGAGCGGCAGCCAATAGGCCTTCAACTCGCGCGGGTTGGTGTCGTAGGCGGCGTCGAGCAGCGCGGGGGCGATGAATATGGCCAGCGCCAGTTCCGGCTCGATACCAACCTCAGGCGCAAACGGCAGGATCGCGACTAGTACGCCTGCCAGAGCTAGCAGCGTGGGGTAAGGCAGGTTCAATCGACGCGCGGCCGCGAGCAGGAAAGATGCCACCAGCAACAGCAGCACCAAGCTCTCGAACAACGCCATGCTGCCCGTTTATACGGCTTTCGGCATTCGGGAAGTGTGGGTGGCTCGATGAGCTGGATCACTGATGGTTATGGTTCGTGCGGAGCGCCACCGATATCCTCCGACAGCGCCTCGGCCGTCCGGCAGCGATCATAGACGTGGGCGTTGGCGGCCGGCTTCATAATGTCGGCGTCGGTCCGCCTCAACGCAGGGCCCGGCGTAGCGCCGGTATGGAGCGGCCGGGGGGAGCGTCATCGAACTTGCCCGCGTAGCTTGCGTCGACCTGCCAACCGGACGCCGTCTCATGAAGCACCACCGCCGTCCGAAACTGCGCATTGGGCGATGACACGTCGTAGATCAGGCCGATCCGCTGGCGTCGCCCGCTCGGGGGCACGATACCGGCCGCGACGAGCGCGCCACAGGTGTAGGCTTCGGTGTCGCCAACCCCCATCGTCATGATGCGCTGACGACCCACCGTCACGCCGCACCGCCCGAACCGGAAGCCCTGCCCGTCCCTTTCCTTGAACCCCGCCAGGCTGATCGACCGTCCATCTGTCAGCTTGATGGTCAGGGGCTTCCCGTCCGGCGCGTCCCTCTGCGACGCCTGGGGAGCCACGAGCTGGGAAGCCATGCCGCCGGAGGTCACGAACATGGCCAGCAGGTAAGGGGCGGAAGCCAGGGGCATTACCATTCCTCTATCTGCACGGCACGAGGCAGCAAAACGGCCGATGACGGAACAGGGGGGTCGTTGTTTCGTCCGAGTAGCGAACGGATACGGAGAAGGCGAATGGCGGCTGCACCGAAGCGCGTCGTGATCAGCGGCGCATCAAGCGGCATCGGCGCCGCCACCGCGCTGGCCTTCGCCCGGCAGGGTACTCGGCTGGTGCTTGGCGCACGCGGTGAGGCGGGGCTGGAAGACATAGCGGCCCGCTGTCGCACGGCAGGCGGCGAGGCACACGTGTTCGTCGTGGACGTGACCGATCCCGCAGCAGTGGCGTCGTTCGCTGCCGAAGCGCGTGAGCGGCTGGGCGGGATCGACCTTTGGTTCAGCAACGTCGGCGTCGGCGTGGTGGGACGGTTCGAAGACGTACCGCTGGCGGACCACCGACGCGTGATCGATGCGAACCTGACTGGCCACATGAACGAGGCCTATGCCGTGCTGCCGATCTTCATGGCCCAGGACCACGGCACCTGGGTCAACATGATCTCTGTCGGCGGCTACGTCGCCACGCCCTATGCCGCGGCCTATTCCGCCAGCAAGTTCGGCCTGCGCGGGTTCAGCCAGGCATTGCGCGGCGAGTTGTCCAAGAAGCCGCGCATCCACGTGTGCGACGTATTCCCGACCTTCGTGGACACGCCCGGCATCGACCACGCGGGCAACTACACGGGCGCCCGCCTCAACCTGCCGCCCGGCGCGCTGGCGCCCGAGACGGTGGCGAAGGCGGTAGTGCGGCTGGCGGATCGACCGCGCAACGCGACGTTCGTCGGCGCGCCCGGCTTCGCCGTCGAGCTGGGTCAGCTGGTGGCGCCCAACCTGATGGCTGCGGGTATGAGCGGGTTCCTCGACTACTGGTCGGCACGCGCGCCAGAGGGTGAGGACAGCAGCGGGGCGCTGCACGAGAGTGCTGCTGGCGTTAGCGGTGTGGACGGGGGCAGACGCCATCCCGAGCGACGACGCAAGGTGGCTGTTGCGGCGGGCATCGTCGGGGCTGCGGGCATCGCGGGTGCCGTTGCGGTGGGGTTAGCTCGGCGGCGTACTAAGTGAGGACGAGGCGGGTGGAAGGCGCAGATGCCCGCAGGAGGGGTGTGGCGAGAGATCGTAGCGGCTTACCTCGACATGGCGGTGGGATGCGGGATTGAGGTGACGGGCATGGCGGCTCGTCAGCGCGGGCTCAACTCGGCCATCACGACATCGTTGTCGCGCATCGGCAGGTCGACGCGAGCGATGCCGTCTCTCGCCACGCGCACGGTGCTGACGACCGGGGCATCTGTCGTCAACGACTGCAATCGTCGCAGTTGCGCGTCGCTCAGCTTGGCCGGACGGCCCATCTCTAGATAGGCGGTGTAGGCATCGTTCTGGCGAAAGCCGGTCCGACGGACCCGTAGCCGGTAGGATCCCGACTTCAGGCCGGCGATGCTGACCGTCAAAGGTGCCGCCTGGCCGGCCGGGCGGACCTGCCGAAAGAAGGGACGATTGCTAACCGACTGCTCGGGCAGGACGTAGCGCCACGCCAGCACCTGCACCGTCCCGTCCTTCAGCGCTGCAATGCTCTGATCATCGCGGGTCGGCAATTCGCGGTCACCCAGGTCGGCGAGGTACTTGTACGCAAACCACGTCGCCTTGCGGATGCCGTCCGGCGTCATCAACCCGAAGCCGCCATCGAACGGTCTGGTCTGGGGCCCCGGCTCTTCGAAGAGGTCACTGAACGTCCAATAGCTCATGCCTTGCGCCAGCCCCTCGGTCCGTCGCAGCTTGGATAGGATATAGGCCGCACCGAAATAATCGTCGTGGATGGGATCGCGCGGATTATAGCTGGTGCTCCACTCGGTGAAGAACAGCGGCAACGCGGAGCGCCCGTCCGCCGTCATCTGCTCACGCACCTTGCGCACGTCCTGCACGATGGCGTCCGGGTTGCGTGACAGTTTGTTGTCGCCCTCGCCCTTTTCGTCGAGGAAGCCGCCCTCCACGCCGTAGGTGTGGGTGGCGATGAAGTCGACCGGCAGCTTGTTCTTGTCGGCATAGGCGAGCAGCTCGGGCACCCAGGCTGCGCCCGCGCTGGCAGGGCCGCCGACACGCAGATGGGGATCGACCGCCTTCAACGTGCGTGCCGAGCGGCCGTAGAGGTCAAAATATGCCGCTTGGTCCGCCTTCTCCCAGAAGCCGTCCAGGTTCGGCTCGTTCCAAACCTCGAAATACCAGCTTCGCACTTCTGTGATGCCGTACCGGGCCACCAGATGGCGTGCGAAGGCGTCGATCAGCGCCGTCCATTTGGCGGGCTGGGGATGCGAAGTGTTGCCCTTCCAGTAAAAGATCGTCTGGTCGGATTGCTTCATCGCGTCGGGCGTGAAGCCGAGTTCGACGAACGGCTTTAGCCCCATGCCGAGCAACTGGTCGTAGAGGTGGTCGATGCGGGTCCAATCGTAGACCGGCTTGCCGTTCACCTCGCGATAGGTGCCTAACTGGTCGGCGAAGATGTTGTGGAAGCGGATGTAGCGGAAGCGCAGTTCCTTCTGCACGACCCTAAGTTGCGCCAGGCTGTCGTCGCGGATCAGCGTGCCGGGATGATCCGAGCCAATCGACAGCTGCGCCATCCGATCCCGCGGCTTGGACTCCCCACGCACGTCGATGGCGATGTTGCGGGCAGCCACCGTCTGTGCGGACGCTACCGCCGACCACGCTGCCGCGAACCCGCACACCAGCATCCTGTACTGCACGATCATCCCCCCACCCCCGTGGCAGGCAGACGTTGGCATTGATCGCGGCGGCTGACAATTCGTGCTACAACCGGATGGGCAAGCCGTCTCCGCCCGTAGCCCTGTCGCCTACCTCCGAACCGCTCACACTTCGACAGTACGCCGGGCATCATCCCCATGCTGGCCTTCACAGCGGCGCCGCCGGCCTTTGTCGCGGACTGATCGGCGATCCGCTGCATCTCCTTCAGGAGTCGCGGCATGGTGACCAACTACCTGTTAGGTGAGGGTGGTAAATCCGGCTGACGGGATAGGGATCGTAGAGCGACGTTCAGCGCCGCGGTGTGCCGCCTCCAGGGGTGGCCAATCTGTCGCCGATCAATGCAAGTCCGAGAGCTATAACGATGAGGCCTGGGCTCAACTCGACTGCCATCATCATGCCGAGCCGGCCATCCCCGCCCATGTTATCACCGAGCCACATGAGAGCGACCAGCGCAGCTGGAATGGCAGGTGCAAGGCATATCAGGATCAGCCGCGTCTTGGGGTCGGGCTGTGAGCCGGCCGCCATCCCCAGACAGAACGGCAGGACGGAAATGGCGAATAACAGTAGCAGAAGGATCATATAGACGAGGTTAGGCATAGAAAGCCGAGCAGTCACCCGGATGTGTGGTCGTCAGGACGCCTCTGGCGGCTGTTGAACTCTGTCGTAGCGCCACCTGCGCATGAAGCGGCGAATATATCTGATGCGCGCCTGCCTGGGTTGGAGCCCGGACGGACTGCATGCTCCCGCCATAAGCTAGAGGATCAGTCCCCTCCAAACATGGGTCGCCTGCACACGCCGCAGCTATCGATGACGGAGGGCCGGATCGGCACGCGGGTGCCAATGATCCTGCTGTCCCATATCGGCGTGTTGCACGACTGGCAGCGGTACAGCCCCAGCGTGAACAGGACGGGCACGGTGAGGGCGAACGAATAGACGCTGTGGGCCAGCAGGTACTCGGCCATCGTCACCAGCGGCATCAGCTGTGCCACGATCAAGTGCAGCTTAACGAGGCGGGCGCTCACGCCGGGACGATCACTTCGGGCAGTCAATGTTGTAGAGTTGGGTGGCGAAACCCGCCCCAACGTTGAGGTTCGCATTGGCACTGAAGCCCACGCCGCCCGCACCTACCGACACTTGTGTCCGCTCGGCCGCGCTGTCCTTCATGCTGGTCCCGATGAGTTCGTGGCTGACACCGCCGGCCACGGGGCCGACCTGTACGTTCGCCGACACGCCGACAGAGGCCGAGACACCGTTGGTGCTGCCCAGCGACGCGTTCACCTGCGATCCGCTCAGTAGCTTGGCGCGAGCACCGGCGCCCACACCCACCTCGACGCCGCCGGTAACGCCAAGCCGGCCCGTCTTCGGGTCGAACCCGACGCCGCCGTTCACCCCGCCGCCCAGGATGTCGTAGCCGCCAATAGACCCGCCGCCGCCCACCGTCGGCAGGCTGCACAGGAAGCTGGGCTTCTCTGCCGCCGCAGCGATGACGTCGCGCAGCTGGTTGATCTCGGAGGCCTGCCCGCTCGTCTTGGGCATGGACGCCATGGCCGTGATGCTCCGCTCTAGCGTGGCCGTGACCTTCGCGTCCTCGGGACTGCCCTTCACCACGTCGGCCGGATCGAACCCGTTCTGCCGCGCCGCCTCCTCGAACATCCACCGGGCTGTGCCACCTGCGGGCTGGTCGCGCATCTGGGCCACGGTGATGGTGGCGGCATCGGGGTCGCTGCTGACCACCATGGGTTCTAGCCGGCCTGCGGCCACGCCGAAGGCCCCGCTGATCTGCGTGTTTCCCGTCACTGCATTCACGATGGCCGCTCCGTTCCGTTTATCGCGGGCTCCCTAGCGGCAGAGACGCGGGCAGGACGACAATCGTTCCGATTACCGGCTGGTCGCCCGGCACATCGTTGGCCGGACTTCGTGCGCCTGCTACAAAGCGCTCGTGGACTACAAACCCATGATCGCCACGTCGGTGGGCATCTTCCTGGCCCGCGCCTTCGTCATCCCTGCCTTCGACCGCTATGCCGCCTGGCGCGACGATCCCCGGCGCGAGAAGGTAGCCCGTCCCAACTGGCGCGGCATCTACGTCCCGGATCTACGCATCATCCGCATGCAGCGGATCGCGTGGGGTACCCTTGCCGTGGTGGTCGCCCTCTCGCTTGCGATGGCATACACGGTGCCGACGACGCCGCTACCTAACGAGCGGGTATCACCGCCGCTTGACCCGAACCAGCCGCCCCCAATCGTCCAAACATCATCCGCGGGGTCGTAGCGCGCTTGAACGCCTGATACGCGGCATCGCGCGCCAACAGGTCGTCCAGCGTCGCCAAGCCCATCGCCGGGTCCACATTGCCCAGCAGCGGCACGATCTCGTCCGCCTTGCGCTCGGCCGCTCGCCCGAAGCCCAGCATCGCCCGGTCGCGAAGGCTCGTTCCGACGATCCGAGCCGCTGTACCTGGCAGCGATGCGCCACCCGTCGCGAAGGCCGCGCCGGCGTGCAGCCCCGCTTCCGCCGCTCTCTGAGCGCCGTTGCCCGCGAACGCCTCGTCCGAGATGGCACGACGCGCCGTGAAGGAATTGCCAACCACAGCGTTCGACGTGCGCTGCATCTGCGCCTCAAGCTCGCGCTGACGCAGTAGATTGGCGGTGCCCGGCGTCTCACCGTTCAACGTAGTCAGGCGGGTACGTGCGGTGGGAGAACCCAGCGTCGCCTCCCACGGGTTGCTCGCGTCACGGACGGTGCCGGCGTGGTTCATCAACTCCGACCGATACCCTAGCCGCATCTGCGCCAGATGCTCGGGCGTCTGATTGCCCACCTGTGTCGCCAGCTCGTCCGGCGGCAGCGTGTAGGCATCTACGCCGCGGTTCAGCGCGTCGCGCGAGGCGGTAGGCCCGGCATAGGCTGCGCGCGCGGCGGCGAAGTCCGGATTGAGCCTGTCCACCTCGCTCAGCAACTGCCCGCGAACGGCATTCTGTGCGCGGCCCGCCTCGTCCAGTTGCAGGCGACCCGTCAGCGGGTTGCGCTGTTCCTCCAGCACGTCATCCATGCCGCGCTTCACATAGTCGAGCGTCTGAGTGGTGTAGGTGGGTACGCTCGCGGCCATGGTGGGGTCGGGCGCACCGAACAGCGCCTCACGAGCGCGGCGCTCAACGTCACGCGCGATCAGCAGTCGGTCGCGCGCGCCATCGACGTTGGCGCCCGGCGTCTGCCTTGCCAGCCGGTACGCCTCCTGCGCCTCGTCCAGCCCGCCGCGGGCGTCGAGGTGGCGCGCGATCAGGTCGTTGGGCTGCGGGTTCAGGACGGTGTTCCCGTTCGCGTCCTGTGCGAAGCCAAGTTCGGTCGGTGACCGCCGCTCATTCGCGGCTATTGTGCGCGCCCGCCCGAGTGCCTGACGGCCAAACGGCGTCCCAAGCACGGCGTCCAGTTCCGGCGTGACGGGCACGGGATTGGCGTAGGCGCGGTCGTAGAGCGGCCCGGCAGCCGTGCGCGCTTCCGCCGTTAAATCGGCGCTGCGCTGGGAAATGCTGGTGGTAGGCCCCAGGTCGCGGTTCACAGCCGCCGTGTAGCGGTCGTACTGCCCGCGATTGCGCGTGAGGAACGCATCCTCCACCAGCCCACTGCCCTCGGGCGACCGGCGCGTGGCGGCACCCAGCAATTCACGGGGACCAGCGCCAGTATCAGCCAGAGACATGGGTAACCCTAGGCGCTGCGCCTCCTGTAGCTGAGATGTGACGTTCTCGGGGCCTACGCGACGCAAGGATCCGAGCGCCGCCCCCTCTGCGGCAGACGGGCTTGGCGCACTCGCAATGGGGACACGGCTGTTGAACATCATGCCGCGCGCACGGTTCAGCATCGCCGTGCCGGGCGCTGTCCGCAGACCAGCACCGACGACGTTGGCGACGCCCTGCCCGACGACATTGCCCACCGCTGCGCCAGCCGTCCCCAGCAAGGCGCCTGCCGCACGGTCGTCGTTTGCTTGACCGGCGCCAGACACGCCGCCGTAGACGGTGTCGATACCGAACGCCCGGAGAGCGCCAGCACTGCCCGGCAGCAGGCGGTTGAGGCCAGCGGTCGCGCCTACGGCACCCACGATCTGCCCCGCGAGCGCAGACTTCGGGTTGGTCACGTAGGCCAGCTGCTTGCGAGCGTTGATCTCGGCCAAATCGCCGCCGCCGAGTAATGAGGCCAGTTCGTCCGACATGCCGCCCATGCCGGCGTCCACCGCACCCAGGATCCCGGTGCCTAGGGTCAGGACTCGTTGATCACAGCCAGAAGATGACGGTGGCCGCGAGGGTGATGGCGGAGAAGAAGGCGGTTGGGCAGCGATCGTAGCGGGTAGCGACGCGGCGCCAGTCCTTGAGGCGGCCGAACATGATCTCGATGCGACTGCGACGTCGATAGCGGCGCTTGTCGTATCTGACGGGCTCGTTGCGTGATCGCCGACCCGGTATGCAGGGCTGGATTCCTTTTGCTTGGAGAGCGTCCCTGAACCAGTCGGCATCGTAGCCGCGGTCGCCGAGCAGCCACTGCGCATCTGGTAGATCGTCCAGCAACGCTGCTGCACCGGTGTAGTCGCTGACCTGGCCGGCCGTCATGAAGAAGCTCAGCGGGCGCCCGTCATCGTCGGCTATGGCATGGAGCTTGGTGTTCATGCCGCCTTTGGTGCGCCCGATCAGGCGGCCGAGATCCCCCTTTTTACCCGCAGGCTCGATGCCGTGCGGTGCGCCTTCAAGTAGGTGGCGTCGATCATGACCGTTTTCGGCTCGGCGCCCGCGGCGGCAAGGCCCTCCATCATGCGCGTGAACACGCCTGCCTCGCCCCAGCGCTTCCACCGGCTGTACAGCGTCTTGTGCGGTCCGTAGTCGCTCGGCGCATCGCGCCAGCGCAGCCCGTTGCGGTTGACGAACACGATGCCGCTCAGCACCCTGCGATCGTCCACGCGGGGTTTGCCGTGGCTCTTGGGAAAGAACGGTCGCAGCCGCTCCATCTGCTCGTCCGTCAGCCAAAATAGGTCGCTCATCCCGGTCTCCTTGCGGAGCCTGAATCAGATTGCGAAACTCACATCAATGGGTCCTGACCCTAG
>Ga0325400_1001488_pt1 | contig 19413 bp, 24 predicted proteins | sample PopdelMetagenome_2_FD_205662 | JGI IMG/M metagenome (GOLD analysis project Ga0325400, IMG submission 205662) | Populus deltoides microbial communities from Bellville, Georgia, United States - Xylem-PdKOR-R1 | ecosystem: Host-associated > Plants > Phyllosphere > Stem > Wood/Secondary xylem...
CCGCATATTTTCGAGCGGTTCCGGCAGGCCAGCGACTTCACTACCCGTTATTACGGCGGTACCGGACTGGGCCTTAACATTGTTAAATCCCTGACCGAAATGCAGGGCGGCACGGTACAGGTGGCGAGTGTTCTGGGAGAAGGTTCGTGCTTTACAGTAGAAATTTCTTACAAAATTGCGTCCAATCCAGTTGATCAGACAATCAACCCCGATGTGGCAATTTCCGGAATGGATGGACGTAAAATAAATATTTTAGTGGTCGAGGACAACCACATGAACCAGAAGCTTGCCCTTCAGGTACTTAAACGGCTGGGGCTGAACGCGCAGGTGGCCGACAATGGCCAGCAGGCACTTCAGAAACTGCAGGAAGAGGAGATCGATCTGGTTTTAATGGATATTCAGATGCCGGTTATGGATGGCTACACCACCACCCGTCATATTCGAACGCAGTTGCGTAGTCAGGTACCCATCGTGGCAATGACGGCTCACGCGCTGGCGAACGAACGGGAACAGTGTCTGCAGGCGGGAATGAACGATTTTCTGCCCAAGCCCTTTCAGATGGAGGAGTTTGAGCGCATTATGCGGAAATACCTGCCGACGCCACGCCTGGAAACGACCCCGGAAACGGCCCGCAAACAGTGGGCGGCCCCGGCCCCGAGCTTTTCCATCGAACCCCTGCTGAACGTCGTTGATAACGATACGGAGTTTGCGGCCGAAATGCTTGAGTTGTTCCTGGAGCAAACGCCCCACGAGATCAAACAACTGCAACAGGCGGTGGATCGCGATGATCTGAACGCCGTGGGGCGCATTATCCATACGCAGAAAGCGCCGATTCAAACCCTCGGGATGAACGAAGCCCTCCGATTGATTCGGAATGCCGAAGCGCTCATTGCGGATAAAAAGGAAATGGTTGACGTTATTCCGTCGATCAACCAATACATCATGGTTCTCGAAACAGAAATGCCGATCATTAAAGCTGCTTTGCAGACGCTGATGGCCGAGTAGGCAATGAGACAGTCACTAAAAAAGCATCGCCTGTTACCTCAATCCGGGTAATGGCGATGCTTTTTTGGTGGATCAACCCCTGAAAATCAGCCAATGGCTTCCAGAATGATGGCGCAGGCCTGCCGAATCTGGTCCTCCGTAATAATCAGGGGCGGGGCAATTCGCATGGAGTTGTCGCAGAATAAAAACCAGTCGGTTAAAACACCCACCCCCGTTGTGCCCTGTTCCAGCGCCCGGTCGATGATCGGCTTCAGCACCGCAAAGGATTCAAATTCTACCGCCAGCAGCAAGCCTTTCCCGCGAATCGCCCGGATGGCCGGATGAATCAGTAACTGTCGGAACAACTGCCCTTTGGCCTCGGCATCCGCGTAGAGTTGTTCGTCCTGAATGACCTGCAGGGTTGCCAGGGAGGCCGCGCAGCTAACGGGATGCCCCCCGAAGGTCGTAATGTGTCCCAGAATCGGGTTATTGCGGAAAACGCCCATAATCTCCGGGGAGCTGATAAAAGCCCCGATGGGCATACCTCCGCCCATGCCCTTCGCACAGGTCAGAATATCCGGTAGTACGCCAAAGGCTTCAAACGCCCAGAACGTGCCCGTCCGCCCGAAGCCCGTCTGGATTTCGTCAAAAATCAGTAACGCGCCGACCTCGGTGCAGCGCTGCCGAACCGCCTGTAAGTAAGCCGCTTCCGGGACGCGCACCCCGGCTTCGCCCTGGATGACTTCCATAACCACGGCGGCTGTGCGGCTCGTGATGCGCTCCAGATCCGCCCACCGGCCGTGCTGGATGTGCCGGATGCCGGGCAGGAGGGGGCGGTAGTTTCGTTTAAAAGCTTCGCTGCCCGCCAGCGACAGGGCGCCCTGCGTAGAACCGTGGTAGGAATTAAAGCACGAGATAAGTTCCCGGCGGCCCGTGTAGCGTTTGGCTACTTTCATGGCCCCTTCAATGGCTTCCGTGCCGGAGTTGGTGAAATAAACCGAGGACAGCGAAGCGGGCAGCGTCTGGGCCAGGGCGTGCGCCAGCCGGACCTGGGGCGTTTGCACAAATTCGCCGTAAACCATCAGGTGCAGGTACTTGTCGAGCTGCTCGTTAATAGCGGCCAGTACCCGGGGGTGCCGGTGACCGACGTTGCTGACGCCGATTCCCGAAATAAGATCCATATAGGTTGCCTCGCCGGCCGAAGCCGCCGGGGTGCCGTAGAAATACACGCCTTCGGCCCGCTCAATTTCCAGCGCCAGCGGAAAATCGGAGGTTTGGGCAACGTGCTGAAAAAACAGTTGTCGCGGGGTTATGTGCTGAGAAGTATTCAATCGTTGGTCACTTGATCAGGGTACAAAAATACGAGTCCGGATACTTGAGAGAAAGCGCAATCTTTCTTAACTTTCTTAATCTGCTTAACCACACCAGCCTATGATGCGATTCTACCTGCTGCTTTTGCTGGGGTTTCTTCGAGTGTCTGCGTCGCTGGGGCAGGACCATTATTACCGGCCAGGGATGTCCTTTATTCCCGGTACGTACGATTTTCACCTAAAAGATGGGAACGGTCTGCGCGGTCAGTTAGTTCGGATTGATAGCACGATGTATCTGATTCGCACGCCGGAGGGGCGCGAACAGTCCGTGCCGGTCAAAGACATTGTGCGCGCCGATCTGGTGGGCGGAACCCTGCGCATCGGATCGCATTACCCCAACGGTTTTCCGTTTCGACTGCTGTTTTTCCCAACCGCCATCCCCGTTGAAAAGAAGCGGTTTCATTATCAGAACAGTTACGGCCTGTTCAGCCGGGCCGATTTTGGATTAACCAGAAACTGGAGCGTTGGCCTTGGCTTTTACACGCTACGCCCACCCACCTTTTTCACCCTGGCTACTAAACTTGGAACGCGGCTCACCCCCCGGATACGGGTAGCCCTGAATGCCCAGTACATCGGCATGCGCGCGCGGGAACAAGGGCTGACTCAACTCGGTCTGGTGCAGGGAATCGCCACGATTGGCAATGAGCAGCGGAACTTCACGCTGGGGCTGGGCACCCTTTTTTCGGTCAGGGGCGTGGCCTCATCCGGCGTGGTAACCATTGGTTACGCCCGAAAAATCACGCCTGACCTGACGTTTATCAATCAGAACAACATTCTGCTGAATCAGGAAATCGACCCGCAATACACGTTTTTAACCGGCATGTCGTCGGCAGGCGTGCGCTTCAACCGCCGGCGCCACGCTTTTGATCTGGCCGCGCTGCTGCCTGTCTATAACGTCAACCGGCTCGTTCGAACTACGGTGTTTCCTTTTTTGAGCTACCAGGTTAAGTTCGGAAAATAAGCGGCACGCTGATCGATAAAGCACTCAGCGTTTAAACAGGGGATCGTAAGCCGAATCGATCTGAAAATACCGAACGCCGTAGGCTTTCATCCGGTCGATGTCGCGGCTGGCCGCTTCGTCGGGCTTGGGCAAACGCCGGTAGGCAAACTCATTGATGGCCGCCACCACCAGAATCCCCTGCTCATTGGCCCACTGCACCGACTCCTGGGTCAGGGCCGCAGGGCTTTCGAACAGATAGTAATGGGCCGGTTGGTAACCTGGCTTCCGACGGTTTTCTTCCAATTGCTGCCGACTGCAGCTCAACCGGACTTTACCGGTAAAATAAGGCGTTGACTCGTCGGTGCCAATCATCAAGGCTTTTTCCTGTAGCTTATAGGTTCGGAGTAGGGCCACCACCTTAGCGAACAGCAGCGTATCCAGCCCGCTGATTTTATTGTCGATCATAACCTGCAGGCCCAGCTTCTGACACTCCTGTAGCATTCGTTCCAGTTGCTGAGGGGCCTGCTGATCGGCCTCGCTGGTCAGCCCCGCGATTTGCTTCCAGTCGGCGTCCTTCACCGCCAGTGGAAGGCCATAGTAACGCTGGAAGTTATTGTCGTGCTGGGCAATCAGGACACTATCCCGCGTGAGTCGCATGTCGAGTTCAACCATCCAGTAACCCCGTCGGGCGGCTTCCCGCAGGGCCGCCAGGGTGTTTTCCGTATGCTTACTGTCGACCACGCCACCCCGGTGCGCAATAAGATTGGCGGAAAAGGGCTGAGCCTGACCTGACAGATGGACCAAAAGCAAAAAAGCCGTTAAGCACAGAAGAGACCCCCGATATTGCTTAGTGATAAAGAGACCGGTAGAACCGCAAACTGCGGACATGGAGCAACGAAGCATAGCCATTAATGGATTAAAGAAGCCGTTAATGCCCGGAAAGAACGGTTAAAATGACCACACGTAGACGGGGTTGCGATAAAATTATTATGAAGTTTTAAGCCTTTAGTGGCCCAAAAACAACCGAATGCATGGGTTGTCGCTGAAGTGCATAGGGTCGGGTGTTCACCGTTGGCACTGATACGGGATGGGGGTTGGTGTTTGGGGTGGACGGTAGAACAGGCCGAACGAAGAGAATAACGCTTTCTGGTAATCTTTACCGGGATTAGCACGCTCGGCTCAGTTTACATTCTCATAATTAAGTAACTACCGTTGAGTATCAGGTTCTGTATTCCGTAAAGGTTCTGTCTGTTAAACAGAACGGGGTACGAAAGTAGGTTGGCAATAAGGCCTTTAATTCCAACGATAAAACGGAAAAAAGAGTCCTGAGTAAAGCAAACAAAATCAATACTGATTGGGTAATTAGTGGACTGATAAAATAGCGTGTTTACTAGGAATTGAGTTCAATATATTAGTAGTATAATTATATAGTTTACCCTGCAATGGCTGCTGAATAAGTTCGGATAAAGAGGAGGTTATTGGTCTTAACTTGCTTACTAACGAATACATTAGTAGCTTACGCCGGTATATAAAAGCTTATTTATAAATCAGCTATCCTTTCAAATCCTTCATGAAAAAATTACTTCTACTAATGAAATAATTTATTTAGTTTCATCTTTAACTGTTTCTTATGCAGGACGTAGTTCATGAACTGCCCACACTATCGTTACATCCTGAGTGTCGCAATCAGGACGTGGTGACAATCGTAACCGTTTGTGATAATGGTTATACCGTTTTATTATCCGCGCTACTTAAATCAATCGAACTTAATTTACGCGAACCGCAGCCCATTAATTTATACATTATAAGCGATAATATTAGTAAAACGAATAAAGATAAACTCCTAAAGTCGGTTAATTCATCCTTGTTTTCGTTGACCTGGCTAACGATCGAAGAGTCGATGCCTAAAGGGACCCGGTTGCCATTGGATCATTCTTCTTTTCCCAGAAGTGTCTACATTCGGTTGTTTATTCCCTATTTTGTCGACCAAAGCATTAGTAAAGTCCTGTACCTTGATGTCGACATGATTGCGGTGAAAGATATCTCCGCGTTGTGGCAGGTCGATATTGGCGATCACATTGTGGCCGGCGTGGTAGATAGGGCCGGAAAAGTAGGTGTGCGCTGGTCTGGCATTAAAAACTACGCGGAGTTAGGTTTATCGCCCGAAACAAAGTTATTTAATTCGGGGCTTTTGATCATTAAACCCCAGGAATGGCGAAAGCAGAAAATTGCGGAAAAAGTGATTCGGTGTACCGAAGAGAACGCACAACATGCCGTCTTTCCGGATCAATATGGATTGAACGTTGTCTTGGCTAACCAATGGTTTGAACTGGATCAAAAATGGAATTGTTACGCTTCTTCCGAAGAGAAAGATCCGTATATTATTCACTTTGTCGGGACTAAACCCCTCTATAAATCGTACGACAATAACGAAGGGTATAAAACTGAGTTTTATAATTATCTGAAATTTACGGAGTGGAATAGCTATAAACCCGTAAGCAATTATTTCAGGCTTTTGAAAAAAATAAACACGAAACTAGGAAAGAAAATAAGAGGACTCCTTCGTTTGTAAACTGGAATGAATATACGAACGAAGGATGCTAGTTAATAGTATCTTTTAGTTAAAACTAATAGCGAGAGATACCTGTTTCATAGCCTTTGTTCGACGGGGATGCACTATAAACTGACCGCTGCCGTTGAATCTGATTGGGGATTGACAGTCGATCAATGAGCGGAAAACTTGCCCAGCAATGGCTAATAAAATAAACTGATTGCATGATTGAAGACCACCCGCCGGGTAACCCTGAGTTATTAAAAGAGCTTTTATCGTATCCGATGCCGTTTGGTAAATACAAAGGGCAGCTAATTCGATCCTTGCCCACGTTCTATCTGGAGTGGTTTGCCCGGGAGGGTTTTCCGAGTGGTAAGCTGGGGATGCTACTGCAGACCATGTACGAAATCAGGCTGAATGGTCTGGACTATCTGCTGGATGGATTGAAGCCGTAAACCGGCCTTTGCTATGTCAATAGTGGTCTTAGTGGCACGACTGGGAGTTGTGCCACTAAGACCACTATTGAGGTTATTTCTCAAAGAAGCAAACCGTACCGCCAACCCAGTCGCGGTTTTTGTTGAAATTAACCCCGATCATTTCGCCCCGGCTCAAACGCGCCAGGTTCGTCAGCAGGGTAGGGCGCGGGTCTTTATCGTGCCAGACGTACAGCATCCGGATTTCGCACTTCACCAGTCCGTCGGGCGATTGAATGACGGGCTCGTAACTTACCTTGCGTTGGAGCAGATAGTTCTGCTTGTCGGCTATGGCGTCCAGATCCTCTTTTTGAATGTTGAGCTTTACGCCACTGCCCGCAAAAGAAAACAGAGGCTTGAGGACGTAGTTTTCCAGATCATCCGGGTACGTATCCAGGGCATTCAGGTAATAACTGGCCGGAATGTAGGGACTATTCAGGAGCGGCATCGTGTATTTACTGATTCGGAAAAACCAGTTCGGATGGCCGACCCATTGCACATCTACGTCGTCGGTCAGCTTAAAATCCGTTTCTAGATCCGGCATATTCTCCAGCTCGTCGAAGATCAATCGATTGTAGATGCGGTGAATGCGGTAGCGCCGACCGTCTTTTTCGTAGTACAGTTCCCGGCCTTCTTTATGAATTTTCGTCAGGCAAACCGTTTCAATGCCCAGTATATCGCCGGTAATTTTAAAATCAATGCGCGTTTTCTGCTTTTCGGGGAAAATCTCCAGCAGAATCACATTCTCGGGTTGCTCCAGTCCCACAATCAACCGACGCAGGTGCTGCCGGTAGGTTTCGTCCGAGTCCACGTTGAACAGGTGCGTGACGTTATCCGGAATGGGGTAGAAGTCCCGAAACTGCTGCGCCAGGTAGGACTGAAAACCGTAGAGCGACGGAAAGCCCTGTAATTCAATCAACTGTGGAATCAATTCGCCGTTGGTGTCTTTGCAGACCGCGAAGTCAATAGCCAGGAACGAAGTATGGTCGTTTTCGTTGGGTACCCTCTGGTGGGCGGGGATGGCATTTTCGGTCCAGTCCTTGAAATGCTCGGCGGTCAGCGTATCGACGATGGATTCGCAGGCTTCCAACAGCCGGTCTTTTAGCGCCAGGGGCACAAACACGGGCGTTTCGGCCACGCGAAAATCCGGCAGGCCGGGGTAATCCTGATTAATTTTTTCCAAAAAAGCCCGGTAACGTTCCGGGCTAAAGGTTTGGTTGAAGGCTTGTCGAATCGTCGGGATCATATGGCTTGGTTAAGAACGGAGGCCTATCCGATGGAAACCGTTGATGGCGTGAGCGACCCAATGGCATTCCGCAGAAAAGTGGGAATGATCGTCAGTTCGGTCAGCTCAATTTTGTCCGGGTCCTGCAGCGAAGCAACCATTTCATTGTACTTATCTTCACCGTAATTTTCGATGATCTGGTTCTTTTTCTCGTCGGTCAGGAAATAACGCAGCATTCCCTCACTGTCGGCTTCGGGGTGAAACTGCGTGCCAACCACTTCGTCGGTAAAGCGGATCGCCATGATAGCCCGCTCCAGATTGACGTGTGGGCGGATCTTTTCCAGACACAGCACCTGAGCGCCCAGTTCCTCGATGTGGGCCCAGTCGGGCTGGGTTAACTGGTAATCGCGGGAATCGACGGCGTACAGCGGGTCGGGGAGAACGTTGAACAGCGCTTCGGAATGACCATCGTCCGTTTTGTGCATCGGAAAGATGCCAAACGAAGTGGATTTCCGGCGGCTCAGCGAACCAATGCCCAGGTGCCGCGAGACGAGCTGAAACGAATGACAGATCAGAAACAGGTACTTCTTGCGGTCATTCGTCTGGTTATGGGCCAGCAGCTGGTCAATCAGCGCGAAATAGCGCGGTTCCCAGGCTTCTTCCGACGGCAGCGGACTACCGGGGCCGCCGGAAGAAATGTAAATATCATATTCCAGACCGGGCAATTCGTCGGCCCCCCGCACGTTGAACACCTTGTGTTCGACTTCGACCGGAGCCTCTGCCTCGGCTTTCCGAACCAGTTGTAAAATACAGCGCATCCCTTCATTGGGCGCGTTGTTGTTTAGGTCAAGAATGGCAATTTTCAATGAGTTCATTGGATATACTTTGAGTAACTAGCTACGCTTAAGCCATTTAGGGCTATTAAGGGAGAACGACTATAAGCCGTAGGAAGTTTCCTGAACAATATAATCAACGACGCTTTCCAGACTGTTCGTATCCCGGAAGACGGCCAGTTGCCGGTCGGCGCCCGTGCCCCGTTCCAGAATGGTATTAATGTATTCCACTTCTTTGCGGCTGCCCAGCTCATCCAGTACGTCGTCCACAAAATGAAGCAATTCGTGGGCCAGGTGGTGATAAGGCACCTCTTCCTGTTTACCAAAATCGATCAGTTTGCCTTCGATGCCGTAGCGGGCCGCCCGCCATTTATTTTCGCTGATGAGTACGCGCCGGTAAGGCCGGAAGTTCAGATTTTGCCGGTGCAGCTTGTAGAGTTTAACCACCAGTGCCTGCATCAGCGCGGCCAGACAGATGGTTTCGTCCACGCGCATGGGCACGTCGCAGATCCGGAACTCGATGGTGTTGAAGAACGGATGCAGCCGGATGTCCCACCAGATTTTCTTGCCGTTGTCGATACAGTTCGTTTTCACCAGCAGGTTGATGTAATCGTCGTATTCGGCGGCTGAGGCAAAGTAATCGGGGATGCCCGTCCGGGGAAATTTGTCAAACACCTTGGAGCGGTACGATTTAAACCCGGTATTGCGTCCGCACCAGAACGGCGAGTTGGTCGACAGGGCGTAGATATGGGGTAAAAAGTACCGCACGGCGTTCATGATCTGAATGGCCTCGTTCCGGTCTTCAATGCCAACGTGGACGTGCAGCCCAAAAATCAGGTTCGAGCGGGCCACGTCGCGCAGTTCTTCGATGAGCTTGTCGTACCGTTCGTTGTCGGTAATCAGCTGTTTCTGCCAATCCGAAATAGGGTGCGTACCGGCGGCCGCAATTTTCAGATTCTGCTTTTCGGCCAGTTCAATAATCATCTTCCGCAGGTAAACCACTTCCTGGCGCGCTTCGTCGATGTTCGTACAGATATTGGTCCCGACCTCAACGACTGCCTGGTGCATTTCAGCCTTCACGCGTTCCTGCAGCACAATTTTGCCCCCCTCCACGATTTTTGACATGTGCGAACGGAGCTGGCGGGTTTCGGGATCAATCGTCTGAAACTCTTCTTCTATTCCTAACGTGAATTCAGGCATGGGTGTAACGATTTGGGTCAGAGTAGCATGGGTATAGGGAGCCGGTCGTCGTCGGCCACCCGGAAGGGCACTGACAGCAACCGGCCCGGACAACGGGCGGGCAGACTAGTCTTTCTTGGCTTTTTTGCTGCTTTTCTTGTCGTCTTTGGGTGCCTTGTCGCCGTCTTTGTCTTTCTTCTCTTTTTTGTCTTTTTTCTCCTTTTTGGGTTGCTCAGCTACTTCGGTGTCTGTCGTTTCGAGTTCCGGCGTAAAGACGCGGCCGCGCGCCGAGTTCTGCACGTAGGTGCCCCAGGTCAGGTTGTCCTGGCCGGGCTGCTGGGCTTTGGCGCGGGCAATCGCCATGTTGGCCGCCGTTTCAACGACCCATTCGAAGTTCTCCTGCCCAACGGAGTTAACGTCGGCATCCGGTGCGGGATTGCAGAAGTCGATGGCGTACGGAATGCCATCGCGAATGGCAAACTCGACGGTGTTGAAATCGTAGCCGAGGGCCTTGTTGAGCGCGATGACGTAGTTCCGGATGGTCGTCATCAGCTTTTTGTAAGCCTCGCCCGTTGTGGTGGGTGTGGCCGCGTACCGCAGGTGGTGCGGGTTGCGGGGTTCGTAGGGCATAATCCGGACCTCACTGCCGCCCAGGCAGTAGCAGCGGAAGTAATCGTCGAAGATGATCTCTTCCTGCAGCAGCATCACCAGCTGGCCCGTTTCGCCGTATTTCTTCCACAGGTCTTCGGCGTCGTGAATTTTGTAGACGTTTTTCCAGCCCCCGCCCGCGTGGGGTTTCATGTAAGCCGGAAACCCGATGTAGTTGAAGATATAGTCCCAGTCCATCATCTTCAGGTTCCGGAACGAATTGGCGTTCGTATCATCGGGCCGGTCGCGGGAGGGCAAGAGGACCGTTTTGGGAACGGGGACATTCAGTTTGGTGGCCAGACAGTTGTTGAAAAACTTCTCATCGGCGCTCCACCAGAAGGGGTTATTGATGACGGCGGTGCCGGTCAGGGCCGCGTTTTTGAGGTAAGCCCGGTAAAACGGCACATCCTGCGAAATCCGGTCGATGATGACGGCGTATTCCGTCGGGTCGCCCTGCACCACTTTATCGATGGACACGGCTTCGGCGACAATCCCTGATTCGCCCTTACTGTTAACGCGGTCAATAAAAGCCTGCGGAAAGGTATTTTCCTGGCCCGAGAGAATGCCTATCTTCTTTACCATGCTTATTATCAGGTTGTTATGTGAGTATATCGGTGTGCTAGTAAAACATTAGTAAAACATTTATACTATCTGCCTGCTGTAAATTATCGAAAAGGCCATTACAGACGCAACGTTATAACGGTTTTTTACGAGTTCGGTTTAATAGTTATTGGCTAGGAAAACAAAAAGCCCTACACCAAGTAGGTGCAGGGCTTATCGATCTATTCTTCTTCTTCCGAAAAATCATCTTCGGGATCATCCTCATCATCCCGTCGTCGGCGGTTATCGTTTAGGCCGCTCATGGTCATTTCGTAGAACTTCTGTTCCTCGATGCAATCCGGACAGCGGCCATCGCCTTCAACTACCCGGGTTTCTTCGTTACAACTTCTACAGGTACCGTCGCTTAGGTCAGAGTCGTAATAATCAGTTTGGTAAATCATTGGCGTTATTGACAAGCTGGACGATCAGACTGCTCAAGTTGACCAGGCATTTGGTAGGTTTCGGTATACTCAGGTTTCTTTCGTCGTTTGACACACCCGCATTTTTTACAGGTAGCACTTTCTCCCCAGCCGGGTTTTGAATCCCATTTGTGCCGCTCGTTACCTGGTACAACACGTGGAGGCTTTACCTCATTGAAATGTACCGTTCCAATCCCTTTTATATATTCAAAGCTCATGATCTTAATCGTTAATTTCTTCTCGTTCTACACCATCAATTGCAAACTCATGCCCGCATTCCTCGCATTTTATAGGCAAATTTTCACTGTTATTAGCGTACTCGTTACCGTACCCAATTGCTTTAACGCATTGATTAGCCCAATTAACGATTGGCTCTTTTACTCTTAAATATTCACTACAATTAGGACATTCAAGAGTAAATTTAACCTCGGCTATCAGCTTTACTGTTTCCATTTTGGTTTTTGGTCTTGCCGCTATTTCATTGTGGGCTTCCATACATTTATCACTACAAAAGAATAAAACAGGTTCTCCGTTATCTATCTGCTCATAGGAGCCATACCAGGACGAGTCTTTATCCCAATTGTAATGTCTGCCGCATGTATGGCATTTATAGGACTTTTCTAGGGGTGCCATAGACTAATATTTAAAGTCTGTCCAGTGAATAATCTTTCCATCAAAGTTTTTATTGAACCATTCGTAAAAGGCTCCTCTATTCTCGAAGCCATCGTTTTTTGCGAGCCGATCAACCTCCTCAATAGACAGTAGTCTATCATCAATAAAAACGGCATGGCGTGTAATAAAATGCATGTTTACATGCCTGATTCTAATCGCTTGTGTACTTATGCAATACCCAGAATGGAACTGATCATAGAACTTAGTTCGTACACCGGTAGCAAACTGAATCTGTTTACCTGGCTTCCAGCGATCGTTTACATCTTCCCGAATGGTGTGTATTTTACGGCCATCCTTAATCTTATCGGGAAACCCCGTTGGCTTCCCGTTCTGCTCTATTCTAAATCCGAGTACCATAAAGTTTACAGGGCGTTGATCTGATCTTGCAGATTAGAAACTGAGGAGGTCAAAGCATTGTAAAATGTGAGTAACACGGCCTGTGTTTCCTCATTTTCCAGCTGAGGCAGTTCAAGGTTTTGCACTGTGGATACGTAGTCCTTTACCTTTACTTTATCGGCGGCCAGTCGCTGCTCACGCTCTTTCTGTAGCCGGGCGTCGATAGCAGTCTGTCTTTTCTGATTTCTAGCCTCCTGTGCCTTCTGCATCTCCCGGTTTCTCTCGGCCTGTTGTTCTTTCTCCTTCCGATCTGCTTCGGCCTGACGCTCTTTTTCCGCATTTTCAGCCGCAACTCGTTCCCGTTCTGCCCGGTCAATCTCAGCCTGAAAAGCGGCCATCCGCTGACGTAGCTCTTCGGCCTGTTGTGCTAACCGTTGTTTCTCTGCCTCCTGCTCTTTGCGAGCGGCATCCAAGCGATCCCGCTCGGCCTTTTGCTCAGCGGCCACTCGTTCCCGTTCCTTCCGGTCAGCTTCTTCCTGGGCTTTTCGCTGTTCCTCAGCCTGACGCTGGGCCTCGACCTCCTGCGCGAGCTGGTCAGCGTGAAATTCCTCGACGATCAACACTTGGTCCTCGAATTCATCGTCTGGGAGCTTCTCAACATCTTTCCAAGTAATCCAGACATTTAAGCCGACTCGACCGTAAACCTGGCTATCACCATCCCAAGTCATTCCTGCCGATCTAAGCCGTTCTACACGATTTTCAACGCGTGCACGTTTCGCGGCTTCGGCGGCCTCCTTAACCCGCTTTATCTCATTTTTATGGTCAGTTTCTAACCGCTCCAAATGATCTTCAATAGGGACCAATAAGCCTTTAATTCGGGCAGCTTCTTCCTTAACTTGTTTCTGATAGGCTATAGCATCAGCCATTAATTCCTTGCCGATTTTTTCAACACTAAGTCGGCTATTCTTAACGATCATTCGGGCAGCATGTACAATTTCGGCGCCGTCTTTATCATCAATACCGTTGATCGTTAAACTCATGTAATCAGCCCGGTATTTCTCAATATTAGTGTCAGTAATAGAGAAATCAATTGGCTTAATAAATGAAGCTACAGGCTTTGCTACAGATTCTTGGATGGGGGCTTCTAAAACGTCAGATTGCATAATTCAGAATTTTAATAGTTGAATTTTTTAGCGTGCATATCGTGGTAAACCTTAGCCACTTCTTCAGATACTTTTGACTCACTGGCTAAGAATATTTCCATTTGGTTAGTTTGTCGTAGGGACACCCAACTGCTGTCAACATGCCAATAGAATAGCCAAGGGTTTTCGCCCCACATTCTGATCAAATAGGGCTTTGAATTTTGATCAAGGAAAACGAAGCCTTCTTCGTCCAATAATGGGAGATTGTTAGAATCCATTGATTAAGAATTTTGAATGATTAATTCGCCGGGATGAGGGATATAACAGCCCATGTCTGTTACTGCCCAGGCAATGACTTCTTCGAGAAATTCGCCAAACTCTTTCGTATTGAGAATGGCCGTAGATCGGGGAATTCTGATCACTTCGCCGGTTGATTGAACGCACAAATCTGTACCTAGAAATTTGGTCTTTATGAGCTCGTGCATTTCGTCGGCAGTGTACCCAGTGTGTGCCGCTAAAGTATTCACGACGGTACCCCAGTAAAAGCGGTTCTGTCGATTGGTGCGGCTGTCCCGGTCCTCAACGATGGTGATTTTATAAGGCTTGAGATGAAGGAGTTTCAGCACACGCCAAAGCTCCTTCTTAGACTCCAGTTTGGAAAAGTCAACGACCAATTCCATAAGGTTTCAGTTAATTAGAACCGGGAGGGGTTAGCCGGCGAATGTGGTCTTCCTTCAGCACAATTACTTCACGCTGCGGCTTTCCGCTATTAATGGATTCGACCAAAGCATCCAGGAGCCGGACGGCCCAGTCAGGGATATACTTGCCTTCAACTTCCACGAATACTTTGGGAAAACTGTACAGGCCCCGGCCCAAACCGAACTGCACAGCGGCCCGTTTCATTGAATCAGAAATGCCGCCTTTTACCGGCTCAATACCTGTACGGCTGGCTCCGTCCGTTTTACGAACAATTTGCTTGTTAGGCATCACAACGGTGATGGTGCATAGAAACCCACCATCAACTTCTTGGATGCTGTTTTCCCAGCCATGCCAGCCGAACTCGTCATCAAAACGCTCCATCACGCACCGATTGGTGATGTACGGAACGACGATAAGTTTTGCCGGTTTGCCGTTCTTGGCTTCGATCTGTTGCTGCACCCGCCATTCGATTTCTTCGGGCCGTAGAGGTGCTGTTAATTTGGTGAGTTGCATATGTGGAGGTTAAGGCCCGACCGAAGCCGGGCCGGTGAGTTTATATTTAAGAAATGGGGACTAAGTACAGGTTATCAACCTTTGGATAAGCATCACCATCAACGGCAAACCGACCTACATCTTCTGTACCGTCAGGTGTCATTATCAGGGCCATAACGGGCGGTAAATCATCCTTTACATCGGTGCAGATAATTCGCATTTCCGGATGTTCCGCCGTGCGTACTTTGTGGGTTTTTTCCTTCAAAACCAACTGCCTGAAAGTGTCAATCGCCCAGGGAGTACGTTCTTCGATTTCCTCACTGACTTCCTTAAGGGCTTCGATTAGTTTGAGAAGACCGGGCTTATTGAGGTTGATTTTCCGCTCCCTCTCAGTGTTATCTCCGCCAACATAAATGCTGGCGTAGGTTGTGTTGGGGATAACTTCAACACGAGTGATCGTTTCGTGAGAGCGTTCAAACAGGATTGAAGATTCAATTGTATGGTGCATGATTAAGTTGGAAGTGGCCCGACCGAAGCCGGGCCGGGTTGATTATTCTTTAGTGTATTCGACCAATGCGTTGATCAGATCATCGGCATCGGCTTTGTTGATAATTATCGTCTTATCGCTATCGATTGACAGCTGAGCCTTTGTACCAATTGAAATGCTGAGAGTCGTTTCAAACGGAATGACTTCGAGGAATTTGTCAGTGAATTGATTTCCGTCGTTGATGAACGAGTTGATTAAAGTACGTTGCATGACTTCGTGGAGTTAGGGTTGAGGATTAAGCGATCTACACGGAATGAGCGCCAAGCGCCTTCGAGAATGTCCCAGAACGTAATTGTCAGCAGATCCTTGCTGGGCTTCGTGTTCTTCGGCTTATCCTCCTCCTCCAGATGATTCAGATTCCGCGTAGCCATCGCGTTCCGCCGTGTTCCGTCCTCTTTGACGAAAGAGATCCACTTCCCGCGCTCGTCAGTACCTTCTAATTCAGCCTTCAACTGAATGGCTTTCCATGCCCGAGAAAGGGCCTCTCTGATGTTCAGACCTACACGCTTCACGAGCGCCCAAGCCAGTTTAAATACCTTACTTTTCATAGATGTGATGTTTTAATTACACTGCTAAAGTACGCAATAGTAAGTATTATTGTCAACACATTTGTAAAAAATATTTTTACTTACTTTTTGACGGAAAGGCTTATTGTCAACAATCCTTTATATTTGCTTACCTCCTAAGAGGACACCGTAACACCACTTTTATTCTATGAATGAAGCCCCACAATTGATGGACATTGGGCTGCTACGCCCTAATGAGCACAACCCCCGCACGATTGACGACGGATCGTTTAAGAAGTTGGTCCTGTCCCTGCTTGAATTCCCTGAAATGATGCACCTGCGGCCAATCGTGGTCGATGAGGATTATATCATTCTGGGCGGCAACATGCGCCACCGGGCCGCCATCGAAGCCGGTTGGACGCAAATACCCGTAATCGTGGCCACTGGCCTGACAGAGGAACAGAAGCGCGAATTTGTCATTAAGGACAATGTCAGTGGAGGTGAATGGGACTACGAAGTACTGGCCGCCGAATGGAATACTGGACAGCTTTCTGATTGGGGTCTGGATCTACCGTCGTTCGATGATCCTGAACCGGCAGAACCGTTAGAATCAACAGAGTCAACCGCTGAAGAATCGGGTCTGCGTGAGGAGTACTCGGCAAAAATTGGTGAAGTCATCTACGAGCCGAAGGAGACCAGCCACACGATCAGCGACCTATTCACCCGCGAAACGAAGTTCGACGCCGACATCGACGCCATCCAGAACCCAGAACTCCGTGAGATGCTGCGAGCTCGTGCGGCTTACTTCTCCCTCTTCAACTACGGCCGCATTGCCGATTACTACGCTTATCAGGCAACCGCCGACGAGCAGTCCATCTTCGAACGCCTGGCTCTGGTGCTGCTCGATAAAGACCAGCTCATCGAAAACGGATTCTCAAAAGTCATCAACGAGTTTGCTCAGGAAAATGGATTCAACGACTAAGGACCTCCTTAATACCATCTACATCATTTCGAAAGGCCGGCCACACTGCACAACTGCCCAGACGCTGACGGATATGGACTACCCTGGCGAATGGTTCATTGTCTGCGGCAACAACGACGATAAGCTGTCTGAATACCAAAGCCGCTGGGGTGATCGTGTGCTCGTTTTCGACTGGTACGATGAGGTAAAACAGTCCGATCTACTCGACAACTTCGGCGTTGAGAAAATGTCATCCGGAGCGGTACCCGTTCGTAATGCTACGATGAAGATTAGCCAGGCACGTGCTGAGCTTCGCCATTGGCAATTCGACGACGACTATCAGGCTTTCTATTCCATCATCAAGCGCGACGGTCAGCCTAAACACCTACGGCTCGACGGTGAAGCCTTCCAGCGTCGTCTGCGATACCTGTCAACGTTCGCCCACGAAGCCAGCCTATCGAATGTAGGATTTGCTGTAGGAGCAGAGACGCGACCAGAGGTAGTATTCAAACCTTCCAAGCGGGTTTTCAATGCTCACAACATGCCCTCTGACGAAAAGCTATTCCTGCGTTGGCGGGGTCGCATGAACGACGATTTGATTAACGCTATTGAGTCCTGGCGTTACGGACACGTTGAAATGTCTCTCAGATGTATGCAAATGTCCATGAAGGACACCCAGTCAGAAGCCGGTGGCAACACCGACATCTACCAGGCCCACGGTACGGTAAGGAAAACCGCCTACGCTGTTCTGATAGCTCCAGCTGCGACAAAGCTCGTCATCAAATACGGCCGCTTCCACCACCAGGTAAACTACAAACAGGTTTGTCCTAAGCTCATCCACGAACGCCACAAAATAGCCGCTTAACAGGGGTCTATTCTTGTACCATAACTATTCTTGTATGCCGCAAAATTCTAGTGATGAAATCTTGAGCCGTCGAGCGAAGGTTTCGGACCTGTACTTGAAGGGTCACATTCAGGCTGAGATTGCCCGAAGGCTGGATTGTACCCAGCAGCAGGTCAGTCTTGACCTACAGGTGATCCGTGATGAATGGCGGGAATCGATCTTTCGCAATTTCGATGAAAAGCAGGAGCTGGAACTGCAAAAGATAGATCAGCTGGAGCGCACCTATTGGGCCGAATACGAGCGTAGCAAACTGCCGAAGACCCGAAAAACCTCAAAGGGTAGGGGGACCACGGAGAAGGCAACCTCGGTTGAAAAGACTGACATGGTGGAAGAACGGCTGGGTGATCCACGTTATCTGGAGGGTGTGCAATGGTGCGTCAACAAACGTTGTCAGATTCTAGGCCTGGATGCACCTAAGGGTAATAGCGACGATAAGAAGAGGGAAAAACCGTCATGGTTGGGCATAACTGCATCTGTCAATATCAATGGCTGATGTATTTAACCCCAATCTGCTATTCCTGCGGGATAATCTGCCATACTGGCGTATATGCGCTTTACAAGGTGGCACCCGTTCAGGTAAGACTTATTCCGCTTTACAGTACCTGATCGATCTCCATGAGGAATATACCGGCCTTACGACTTCAATCGTTCGGAAAACCTATCCCTCATTACGTGCCACGGCCCAGCGCGATTATATTGACATTATGGAATCGGCTGGGCTTTATAACCCCAAGAACCACCGTAAGTCCCCTGGTGCCAATGAATACACCCAGAACGGCAACGTTACTGAGTTCTTCTCGATTGATAACCAGCAGAAAATACGTGGACGTAAACGGGACATCCTATACGTCAATGAAGCTAATGAGCTGACGCTGGAGGAATGGCGTCAGCTTTTATTCAGGACCACTGGGCGGATCATCATCGACTATAACCCATCCGAAGCAGATAGTTTCATTTATGATCACGTTCTGACAAGATCGGATTGCAAGATGCTGATCACGACGTATCTGGACAATCCGCACCTGACGCCTGAGATTATCAACGAAATCGAACTACTCAGGCACTCCGATCCCGATTACTGGGCTGTTTTCGGAGAAGGCAAGCGCGGTCGCTCGTCGGCTCAGATCTGGGGACATTACAAAATTATACCACCTGAGGAGTGGCCGCTGTTCATGCGGTACCGGTGTTATGGCCTTGATTTTGGCCACACGGCGCCGACTGCGTTGATCGAATACAACTGGCATGATGATTCGCATTATTTCCGGGAACGGCTGTACGAGCGCGGTTTAACTAATTCAGGTTTGATCAAACGGCTGGAAGAACTTAACATCTCCCGTAGTGACACGCTTTACTGTGATGCAGCCGAACCAGACCGGATTCAAGAGTTGCAGGAAGCCGGCTACGAAGCGGTACCCGCTCTAAAAAACATCAAAGACGGTTTAGATCGCATCCGGTCCCGACCTCTGTTTATCCACGGTGACAGCCGTAACATGCTGCGTGAGGTAAAAGGCTACCGATGGAAGAAAGACGAAGCATCTGGCCTTTATCTGGATGAACCCATCGGCATTGAGGACCACGGAATGGACGGAGGACGTTATGCAGCCTATTCATTCTATAAACTCCAGGGTGGGGGAGGAATCGAACAGTCATAACTACGTAAGTAAAAATTTTGTTGACGGAATATTGATTTGTCAACGAAAGTATGCAATTTAGCAACGCAGTTGCCCGCTTGCGATGTGTGAACCGGATGACAGTTTGAGCGTTACCGACGGCGTTCCTACTTACTCCGGATTTTTATCTTTAGCGGCTCTGTTTCGTCGGTACCCTCACATGCGCGGCAGCATCTGGCAATCATAGCCACCATTACCCACGTAACTGATAAATGTCAAAACTTCTGTACGAGAAATCCGAGCAGCTCGGAGAAATCGAACA
>Ga0325400_1001492_pt1 | contig 19396 bp, 11 predicted proteins | sample PopdelMetagenome_2_FD_205662 | JGI IMG/M metagenome (GOLD analysis project Ga0325400, IMG submission 205662) | Populus deltoides microbial communities from Bellville, Georgia, United States - Xylem-PdKOR-R1 | ecosystem: Host-associated > Plants > Phyllosphere > Stem > Wood/Secondary xylem...
TGTGTGTGTGTGTGTGTGTGTGTGTGTGTGTGTTTGGCGATAAGGTATGCAGATCCTTGGCTGGATCAGCCCTCTGAGTACACGCAAGCCGGCCGAATCACAGGTATCGAGAAAATTCCATGTGCACTTGCGAGCATATCATTGCTTAATGCTGAGTTCAATGTTTCTACCTACAATCTTATTGTGATTTTGATTCCCAAACTTGGTTTACATTTGCTCCTGTCATTTTTATTTGAAGCAGATCTAAACACTAAGCAGGACTTTGTTCCTCTTGTTGAAATCTTTAATTTTAAGTGTTAAAAGCAATTAATTGTTAAAGCTTCTAACGCATTTAAAAGAGGGAGAGGTAAGAGGGAGAGGTACCTGGAGGAAGACAATTCTTTTTAATCATCAAATTATTATACAAAGTATGAAAAGTAATTGAAAGCTAATTCATGTATAGTCTAAAAGAAATTTAAAGTCTTTTACCTATTAGCGAATTTATTTAAGCAAAATCCATTCATCTTTCATAGATTTTTTCATCTTTCATGTAATTGGGCTAGTAGAAAATAAAGGTTCTGGTTAGTTGAGTGATGATTTGTTATATTTTGATAAGAATATGTCACCAACGAATCATGTAGACAGCTTAACAAATGTGTTTATGAACCAATAAAATAAAACTAGACTCAAGAAGAGGTATGATCATGTTACCCCCAACAAAGTGGCATTAAAGGATATAACTTTTGATTTGATTATTGGATTGAACTCAAGTTTTTCTAGGAAATTCTCGACACTAAGTTCTATAGAAAGCTTCGAAGACCCTCAAATTATCCTCCAATTATGCTATTGAGCCAATTTTATTATTTTTCTGGATTATATGTTATATTTTTTTTGTGTGTTAATTTTCATTTTTGTTTGGGGATTATGATTTTCTTCCCTGTTAAGATTGGTTTTAGACCTATTTAAATACTTGTAAACCTCTTAGACACAATGAACTCATTAGACTTTATTTTCATAAATAAACCTACACTTAGGATTCTTGTGATATAACCTTATTTTGGCCTAATACTCTATCTTCCTATTCTTTTGTCCTCTTATTTGTGTTTTTATCTACATTATAAATTTATTCATCTTTCAAAAAACATTCAATGTTCAACCAAATTCATTCATTTTAAAAAAAGGTTCAATGTTCAACACTCCTTCTTGAACCTTTTGGAAGCAATTCCTAGAACATTTTACATTTTATTAAACTTCAAACCTTTAGTTTGAGCAATATAAATTTCTTCCTCAATCCTACTATTACAAAAAAAAAAAAACACAGACTTAACATCTAAGTGTAGAATTTCCCTTTTCCTTTAAGCTACAAGAGTAATTAAAAGTCTTACAATGTCCAACTTTGACATAATTATAAAGGTGTCGGTGTAATCAATTCCAAGTATATGAGAACATCCCTTAATAATCAATCTTGCTTTCAACTATATTACAGATCCATCAGGACTCATATTATCTTTGTAAACCGAAGTCTTATTTTTAGACTTATCTACATGCTCCCAAGCATATTTCTTCACAAACATAGAAATTTATTTTTGTATTGCTCTTTAGTCTTTATGTTTACTTGCCTTTTTATAAGCTATTGGTTCCAACATAACACTGTTATATATATGATAAATTTCATAAAGAGGCCTAGGACCTCTCACTACAAATCCACAATCATTATCATCATCAATCACTTGTTCATCATAAAAAAAAAAAAAAAACTTTAATTTTTATATAATTCTCTTCAATCTTAAAAGTCTAAAATAAAAAACTTCAATTTTTATATAATTCTCTTCAATCTTAAAAGTCTAAACTCATTTTAAATTTTGTTTTTCCTAATTCTAGGTGGCTTCTTTATCAAATATTATATCTCTACTAATGAAAATATTTTTAGTTCTCAAGTTATAAAGTTTGTAACCATTTGTTGACTATTATTCCCTAATAACATCAATTTTTATTCTTGTCATCAAGCTTACTCCTCTTTTTAGGTATATAGTCAAAACAAATACAACCAAACACCTTTACATGTTTAAGTGTTGGTTCCATTCCATTCCAAGATTCAATTTAAGTCATATATTTTACTGCTTTAATTGGCAACATGTTAAACAAATGCATAATTATTTTTATGGCCCCATCTTAAAGACACTTGGGCATCTTTTTCTCAGCCAATAAATATCTTGTCATCTTCATGATTGTCCTGATATTCCTTCCCTGCAACTCCATCCTCTTAAGAAGATAGTTTATAGTGCATTAATATTACATTTCAAAATCAAAATAAAAACCATCAAATTCTGCAGAGGAATGCTCATTGCCATTATCAGTTCGAAAATTCTTCAAAGATAAGCCACTTTAAGTTGCTTTAAAGCTTTTAAAAACTTCAAACATATCACATTTCTATTTTAGAAAGTAAATTCTTGTCATTCTTATACAATCATTAATGAAAAGTAATAAATACTTATATCCAGAGAAAGTGTTCTCAAAGCCTATATAGATTTGATTGAATTAGTTGCGACTTTTTCTTGGCTCTCCATATTACAAAATTAAAGAATGGCAACATGTGTTGTTTTCCTAAATGACAGCTCTGTCCCACATAATTGTATACTTCAATGGATAATAAGTCTAGAGTTTTTCATAGTTTCATCACTTACCAAACTAATATATAGAACAACATTGTGGACAAGCATATTAAGGATTATATACAAGAAACATACAATGAGAGTAATTCTACTAGAGATGTTTTCAAAGAGAGATCCATGAGAAGGTATGGTTACAAGGATGAGTATAAGACCATATTTACTACCAAGATTAGTGATAAGAGTAGTTATTATGAGTACTAATATGAAGAAAAGTTTTACATATACTTAGCCTAAGAATATACATTTCCTCATTTTTGGCCTAAGTTTATCTTTCTTAGCATGAGTATAAGTAGAACAACCAAATACTTTTAATTTAGAGTAACCAGTAGGAGAACCAGACCATACCTCATGTGAAGTCTTCAGCTTTAAATAGTTAATAAAGATTTATTTATCATATAACAAGCCATGTTAATTGTTTAGCCTAAAAGTTCATTGATAATCTAGTATGTGAAAGCTACAACATGTTATTTCCAATAGTATCATATTCATACGTTTTATAACCCTAATTTGTAATGGTGTATTCTTGATAGTGCAATGCCTAGTAATTCCTTCATTCTAGTAGAATTCGTCAAACTTGTCAAAATAATTTGAATGCTTTTCAATGGAGAATATCTTCTTTTTAAATAGCAAAGTGTCAACATAATTGCATCTTACAATCATTTCTAGACCATAATTATAATTTTCTATAATCAATCTCCCTAAATTAAGCTCTCTATATCAAATAATTTCACATCAATCTATCAAGATATTACAATTATCCCATTTTAAATTGTTGTTGATGGATCACATAGCATTAATTTATCAACCAAAAATTGATGTCGATGATGAGATAAAGCCTTGATAAACACATTAGCTATTTAAAACTTAGTAAAACTAAAAAAAAGTAATCACATATTGGTCAAGTGGTTCAAGAATAGAATGACAATATACTTTAATATGTTTAGTGTGCTAATAAAAAATTGGATTGACAATAATTTGAAAATCATTGGTGTTATCATAAAAAAAGAGTTAGAATAAGTTGAGAAATACACAATTCTCCCAACATACCCTAAAGCCAAACAATCTCAATCTCATATTATATGGATGACATAACATGATATTTAAACTTGATTTAGGATTTATAAACTCGATCCTTTTTCTTACTCCTTCAAGAAATAAGAGCATCATCAAGAAATATGCATCAACTAACAACTAAATGATAAGGCTTTACATTGCTTCTTAATTAAGGTTTTACACTACTTGAAGGTGATAAATACATCACTCCTTTTCTTTTAAAAATACACTCAGACCTTCCTAAAATAGTCATAAATAAATATCAAGATATTATACTTCACCTTTTAACATAACAGGAGATGAACTCTAAAGATCATAGTCTATTATACCCTTGGTATGATGAATAGTCACACTAAATTTCACCCTGCACCATTTACTATCAATACAATGCTCATATAAATCTAATTTACTTGTTTTTGGACCATACAACAAATCTTATTTGCTTGGCTTTATCATTCCTCTCTCATTTACATGTCCAAACCACATGTGTCATAACTAAGCAAAAGCACTATTTAAATCAACCACAAATAATACACTATCTAAATCAATAATTGTTGAACCTTAAAGATGGTATAGGTCATTAACTAGCTTCATTGTATAATGATAAGAGCACCCTTACAAACCCTCAAAACTCCACCTTTAATATAATAACTATAACATTGGGAATCAAGAAGACTCAAATAAACTAAATTCTTTTTTATCTCTAGAATATATCGAAGATCTAGTATCCTAAAATGTCCTTATATATCCTAATTTGAATTGTACCCAAACCAATAACAAAAAGTCATTTGTTGTATCCTAATAAAAAAGTATTATTGATGACTTTATAAGTGTAAAACTATCTTCTATTAGGACTAATATGAAATGTACAACCCAAATAAAGAATCCACTCATCACTTAAGCTACCAATAGACACAACCATAATACTTTAAGTGTCATTAGAGATTTCTCATTTACTAGCAATATTTGCAGCATAAGACATTTCCTTCTTTTTTCCCTTTATCTTTCCATTCAGGAAAATCTTTTCGAAAGCAATATTTGCAACAATATTTCCTACTTCATGACATTCATAGCATTTAATTTTCCTAGACTTTGATCTAGATCTAGATTCTCCTCCACTACCTAAACCCTTATTATTTTTTCTACCCCTCATAATCAAACCCTCTCTACATGATCATCATTATGACTCTCTAACACTCACCTTCAACTCGTTAGAGTTTATAAAAGCTTTGACAACTTTTGAATTAAAACTATTATTTTCATAGAAGAAATTATCAACAAAAAGATTATAAGATGGAGGTAACAAACATAATAAAATCCAACCTTAACAGTAATATTTTGTAAATCTAAAATTACTCAATTGAATTCATCAAGATGGTCTTTAATGATCATATCGTTTTTCTTTCAGAGAGTATGGAACCAATACTTCATATACAATTGATTTGTTAAGGATTTAGTCGTTTAAAGAGTTTCTAATTTTTTCCACAATCTAGTAGTCATAGTCTCCTCAACAACCTTTCTTAGAACCTCATTAAACAAACAAAGCTGAATAGCACTATATGCTCGTTCCATGAAATCTCCTTTATTCTCTTCATCCATCCGCTCAGGCAAACTATCTACACCTTTCAATGCCTTAAATAAACCTTGTTGAACTAACAAAGACACACATCTTAATACATCGTAGATTAAAGTTGTTACTACATTAAGTTTCTCTACACCAAACTTCACTATCGATGTTACTTTTGTTACCATCGCAAAAGCCAACTAATAACAAAGCAAGCTACGATACCAGCTTGTAATGGAAACAACTCTAACATCTCAAATCAATTGACAAGTAGAGAAATATAAAAAGGACAAGTACAATCAATCACATAAGAGCTCATATATAATTTACATGGTTCAATAAATTTAGGCTTACTCAGCAGGCGAGACAATAAAAGAAATTATTATGAGAAAATAAAATATTATAAGATGTCACACAAAATTGCTCTCTCATACGAAATGTCAAAGAAACCCAAAAACTCACATTTTTCTTGCTACCAAAGTGTTAAGAATAAAACCTCTCACAAATAAGTCTTACCCTAAAATTTGATAATTTAGGCTTTAATATGGATCAAGTATATGAGTTTTTTTTTTATTTGTGCTTACATACAAACTCAACAATATATATATAACTTTGATTTGGCAATATAATGAAAAGGAAATTAACATTATTATTCACTTAATTTACAAAACCTGCAGCGGATAGACTTCTCTCTTTCCTCCCCCATCTTATTACCATTGCAAATAGCTAGGTAATTAATTAAGTTTAGACCACTCCCTAATATTTCTTGTTATTGGTGATTACATATTGTAGCCTAATTCATAATCATGAAACATCCCTTCAGACTTTAGAACAGAAGCGGAATCCCAAGAATTTGAGGAGGCCTTTATCTCGAAGTCATTAGACCACCAATTCATGCCTTCCCCGTAACGATTCATTTCTTTGAAACAACCAAATTCACCAATCTTATCCTCCTGTGAAGTAAAACCAGATGTTTTGCTGTTGAGAAAGTTTTCGAGCTCAGATTGGAAATTCGGAACAGGCTGGGCTGCTGCATCAGCTGGCTCTACCACGCCTGCTCTTGAAACAATAGTCAAGTCCATTGCATGGTCACCACTGGTGAAGGGAATATAACTGTCTGAGGATGTTATACCATTCAAGGAATTCTCCAAGCCCACTACGCTTGAGTTGCTGAATTTTGGATGACCTTGTTGACGCGTGTCAGAATCAACTAGCTGCCCATACATAACAACCTTTTGTTCATCCCCTTGTTGAGGACTAGGGAAAGCATATTGCATAAGAGGGCTAAAGCTTTCTTTCAGGGATTGAAGGACCATCTTCTCTTGGCAAGGATGCAACTTGGGCCACAGTACATGATTGTTGTAGAAAGAGTTAGGGTTTTGAAGGCTTTGAAGCTGCATATGCAGCTGGAGCCTTTCAAGTGCTGCGTTACTTAAGGCCTGTGAAGATGAGCTATCTTCTACCCCGTCGGCATCTGGATTCGTGGATGATATCCGATTGATGCTAGATTGTTTGCGTCTTCCTAGGAGCTTTTTTTTTAGTCTTGTGTTCCAATAGTTCTTGATATCATTATCTGTTCTTCCTGGTAATTGTGCAGCAATTACGGACCACCTAATTGTACAAGGAATTTAAATATATCATTTGTCCCTCCCAAGAAAAAAAAAACGAAGAGGAATCAAAACAAAAGAATAAACCCTACAACTAAGATACGAATTTATAAGATGAGAATCAATATCTTAAGCACAAGCATCATGGACAAAGAAAAGAAGGACAAAGCAGTGCATGTTCAGTTCCGTGGGAAAAGCTGAGAGAGAGAGAGAGAGAGAGAGAGAGAATACCTGCTGCCAATACTTATATAGAGGTTGCAGATGATATTGTCTTCTTCTTCAGAGAATCCACCGTGCTTGATGTTAGGCCTCAAGTAATTCAACCATCTCAGTCTGCAACTCTTTCCGCATCTCTTAAGCCCTATAATCAAACCCATCAACTGGTCAAACAAATAATTCCAATCCACTTCCTAAACAAGAATCAAAGAGAGCTAGTCATGAAAGAGCATATTTCAGAAAAATATAGAGATAGATATGTACCAATTTTTTGAGGAAGTGCAATCCAGTTGCCTCCAGTACCAAAATGATCAATATAAGCCTTAAGCTTAGCATCCTCTTCTGGTGACCATGGTCCCCTTTTCACATTGTTCTTATCACAACAAGGAGCTCGACCCATCTCTCTAGCTATGCTTTCTTCTTGTTCTCTTTCTCTAAGCAAGAAACTCTTTGAAGGCTGTCTGAGATTGTTGGGAAAATTGGGGAAGGATGACCCAAGGTTTATAGGTGGGAATAGTGGGTGATGATGTGCTTTACAGGACAAAAAGTCTCCTCACCCTCCTCTCCTCTCACAAATTCAACCCCCCATTTCTCTTTTCTCTAGGTTTTTTTTTTTCTTCTTCTTCTTCTTGATAGGTTTCTCTCACTCTCTCTCTCCCTTTTGATTAGTTCGCTCATCGATATTTAACTATACATGCAACTAGACAAAGTACAACTCAAATTTCTTCAACTTTAGAATTTTATATTACAGTGCTTTTTTCCAGGTTGATTACTTTATTATTTGAACAGATTATGCTACAGATAAGTATTAGAAGAAACCTTCGTCCTGTTAGTTTGTCTCCGATATATCCTCGAAATGTTCCAATACTATCCACCTTAATTATAATATTAATGTTCTTGTTAATTAGGCAGTAAAATTGTGTATGGTTAATCGTTCCATCAGTATTATTATAAATCAATATTTTTAGTTATTATAAAATATTATTTTAATATATTTTTAGATAAAAAAACATTTTAAAAAAATAACTACGAAACATTTATTAAATTTTGAGGCCTGATGCTATATTTTTAAGTGGGAGAAGAATTAAATCCAAACATTTCTTATCATGTTATTCTGTCACTTGTTCTAACAACAACTTGAACTCAGATAATCTCTTATAATTATGTCACTTTCTCTGAGTCTAGTGTTTTGGCCAAACTAAATAAAGAAGAGTACTGCTAGGTACCAGACAACCTTTATTGGCCAGGATTGGTAGCAAAACTGTAGCTCCTAAGTATGAGGTTGCGGGTTCGATTCAAACCTAAACCATATGCATGTGTCCGAAAATTAAAGGGAATGAAGGTGAGGGAATAATTGCACACACTTAGCAGAAGTTGTAATTTATCATATTTTTCCTAAAACTTCTAGCTAGATAAACTGAAAACTTGTAATTTATCATATCATTTCAAACAATTGCTCTTACTTTATCTGTCGAAAGAGTTTTTTTATTATTTTATTGGTATTTATACAGACCATTAACGACAATATTAATTGGTGTGCAACAGCACCGTACATGGCATAAGGTATAATTAATGGCATTCCATTCAATCTCGTGTTGCTAAAATTGATTTAGCTAGCTTGTTCTATAAGGTTTTAAGAAGATACAGCTAAACATAGATGGTAAAGAAATTAATATCTCTTGAACTATCACTGAAAATTGATCATGTTCCCTTAGAATTCTCACAAAAAAAAAGGAGGAATTTCTTGTGGTAGTTATCTAGGAGTCTCAAGGACAAGAAGTGAGAGTAACATGCTAGCTTCAAGGTTTTTTTATTTATTATTCATTACTTAATGGCTAATTGGTTGTTATTCTCCCTGAATTAATTATTAGTCAAAGTTAATGAAGCCTAGTTTTATTTATTTGGGAAAGCTATTAGTTAGAAATTGAGAGCTTGAAAGTCGAAATGCCCAAAATAAATCATCCAATACATTACATGTATTTATATCAGTTTATCTTGACAAGAGAAGAAAAGAAGAGGCACATAAAGAGCTGAGAAATTTATAAATAATATTACTTAACAAAAGCAGAGACCCAACAAAATTAGAGGGATCCTTCTTCCAGGAAATAAATAATTAAGTCCAAAGATTTTCCTGATCACAACACCAGCAGCCCTCGTTGTCTTAAAACTAATCATACAAATAATTTAATACTGAACCCTATTACGTTACAAGGTGGCTAGCTTTTTCTTTTTTTTTCTTTATAATAAAGAATAAAGAGGGAGATTGCAATGTTTTGAAATGAAAGGAAGAAGAACCAAAGGACACGCAATAGAAAATTCAAGACATTTTGAAGAAGAAGCACTCATTGACCTCGGTTTCCTATTTTAATATTTTTCCATGGATTTTCTATAAGGAGGGGAAGAAAAGGGAGGTCAAGAACCGGAACCAGTCAGAAATAACAACAAGAAAACTATCAAATTCAAAAAGCACTTAGTCTCATATATTAATATATATGTTAACACCAAAAGGAGTCGGATCTTCGGGAGGAAGAAACCATGCTTCTGTTTGTCTTTCTCTCAACCATAGAATCTCTTCATTGACACTGCATTATATATATATTATCATCAATAAGACCCTCTGTAGTGAGAGCTGGTAGGGGGTGCTCCTGGTGATTAGAGGATAAACTTGGATCAACAGTGCCTAAACACAGTATAAGATGCAATCATTAACTGGTGCTCTAGCTAGGTCCATTATTTATAATTCTTCAACACTATTTAGGCCTCACATTTGAACTTGATGAACAGTAAACATGCAAATATCTCTGTACAGCTAGGTATATGCTGGGCTGTTTTCTTCATGCTTGGTATCTTAGTTGATGTTCAGTGACCGATAATGTTCATAGATATTCTCTAATTAAGTATAGGTGCTTTATAGCCTCATCTTGATTAATGCTTCTTGGTAAATGTTTTATTAAACTGATACAAAACAAATTATTATCTCTACCTTTGTTATAAAAAAACAATATTTATTTATAAGATTGGTAAAAATCATAATATTTGAGGAATATTAAAGTCTTGTACTGAAGAGGTGGCCTATGAGATTTCCTAACCATAAAAAAATATATATATATATTTTGCTTGTTATTTATAAATATATATATATATATATATATATATATATTCTAGTTTGATATAATTTTATTTTTTTTATTTTGTTTTTGTACTAGCATTACAAAGACTCATGGTGAAGGGGTATAATATCTTTTTGCCAAATTCTTCTTCTTTTCATTCTTTTCTTCTTCTTTCCGTTCCCTTTATAAATTATCTTATATGGTATCAAAGTAAATTCTTAGCAATGACTTCTCCAGATAAACTCTCTTGCAATTTTTAGTAATAAAAAATAGTATTCCCTCCCCGTCAGCTAGTAGATTATAGTAGCATTCACAACATTATTATTATTATTTTAAAATGCTTATTATTATATCCTCACAAATTAAAAAACTAAAACTATTTGTTCTAAAAGGCTCAAATCAAGCCTTCTTATTCAACAAGGCTTGTATAGCCTTATTAACAGATCGACGCCATTCCTATAAGCCTTTTTTACCTTAAAAAACATATTTGTCACCATATTAAACTTAAATTACTTATATTGAGCTCAACATGATCAACTATTAATGAGCATTTTAATTGCATATTTATCTATTAATTAACGTATTATCGTGTATGATTGATTTTCAAACCTCTCAACTTATTTAGATAACCTTTAGAATTATCATTTACTTCATTGTTGATATCCAAATTATATCTATTCACTCTAGTTTTCTTGAACTGTGACTGATCCCTCGAAAATTAGTTTTGGCTTATATATATTGTTGGAAAGAATACAATGACAAATTAATTGGCACTAGTTGTTAAGCCACTTACTTTAACATATTTTAAGTTATATCTATTCATATTTCTACAATCAAAGTTCAAAGACTTAGTGATCATCTTAATGGCTCGATATGAACTTCTTACCTTCTCAAAATTGTATGGTTTACTCCCTGGACATGAATTATTACACAAGAAAAAAAAATTATGGTCTTTATTAGATCTATGTTTGTTGCTGATATGATTAACCCTTTGGCCAATATTGTTAGACAATCCATTTTCGTTAAATATTGTAACAAGTTTAACTCTAGTTTCTTCTCTAGTTAGAATGGTCTTTTCAATAGGGAGTATGATACAAATCAATAAGATTATAAAAGAAATTGAAACTTTAGCCAAAGGAATGAATCAAGTTGAAATCAACCATGACAGGACACCCAAACCCAGTGCCACATCTATGATAACTATCATCATATTCCTCTATCATGTTTCTTCTACTTCTTATGCGCCATCTCTTTACCTAGAAAAATCTTCTGGCTTTTTTAATTTTGGTTTATATCATCTTCAATTCAACTCTTTATCTTTAATCTGTAAGTGTTCCTTTTTTATAAGAACTACCATTGAAGTCTAGCATTGATTGCTTAACCATCCACTCTTGCATCTTGCATTGAATTCTCTCTAATAAGGCTTTTATGGTTTCTCCCTCCATTAATTATCATTTTAATTATATGTCGAGCCATTTAGGCAAGTCCAATCAATCTCATTAAGTTTGTCAAAGTGTGTTCGTTTGGCTCTTTTTAACTTTTTGACTTTGTTTGTAGTGATATTTGAGTACCTCACCAACCTATTTGATAAATGGACATAAGTACCTTGTTATTTTTATTAATCATTTTTTCAACTATATAGGGTTTTTTCTTTACATAATAAATCCAAGATTTATGACATTTTAATTCAATTTTAAAAGTTTATTGAAAATAATTTAAGAGTGTTAGGAATGTGAGTTTAGAAAACTAAATTACTATTTAAAATTGTATGCATTCCTCATTGTATTACTTGTCCTTATACACATGAGCATAATAGGGTTGGTCAATGATATATTGTTGAAACCAACCTCATTTTACTAAGACAAGCTTCTCTCTTATAAATTTTTTGGTTATGTGACTTCTAAACTGTTATTTTTCTCACCAACTATATGATTATACCAATTCTTCAACATCAAACTTTTATTTCAAAACTTTTGAATGACAACCTAACTATGCATTTTTAAAGCTTATGATTCCAGTTTCTATGTACATATAAAAAAATAAACTTGATTTCTTATTTGTCTTAACTTTCTTAGTTATAGTTCGAATTACCTAGGATATCATTGCATGGATTTCTCTACTCATCATATCTCATTATTTGTTATTGTATATTCCATTAGTCTTCATTTCCTTATGCTAAGTCCATTTTATTAGTTTCTTCTCCCTTATTATAACTCTTGCTTTCATATCCTTTAATTTTTTTTCTTAATTTACATAGATTAAAATCTTGCATTTACCTTATTATATCATCTTTCTATGCAATTCTATGCGTCACTTTCTTCTACTTTGTCTCCCTGTTATGGGACTTGTCAACTACCCCATCTCATGTCCCTTTTCTATCCTCTTCATATGATTCTCATTCTCCAACTCCTATATAGTCTCGTGTTGTCTCTCATCATCTATCAATCATTAGGACCTTGTTTTCCACTTATACTCTTAATATTGTCACAAACAATAACTATCCTAGCTTATGTTCTCCTTTAAGTCTCCTAACATATAATTATATTCGTACTCACCCTATGACCCTTTATCTATGTAGCCCAAACATTATCATGTCCTATATTTTTCCTTAGCCAAATCGTTTCACCCTTTTTATTCGAACATACTTGTTACATTGAGGCCAAACAAGATCATAAGTGGAATTCAATGATGATTATAGAAATCAATGTGTTGGTCTATAATCATACTTGATATTTGGTTTTTATAATTCTAAGAATGTTATTGACTATAAATAGGTGTATAAGATTAAATGAAAAGTCAATGGATCCATTGAATATTATAAGGCTTGGTAATTATAGGGTATCATCAATAAGAGTGTATTAACTTCGACAAGACTTTTAGTCTAGTTATCAAGTTGGCTATAATTTGGACAATTCTAGTTATTGTTATTTCCCAGGGTTGGTCTGTCTATTAGTTGGATATTTATAATGTCTTTTTTAATGGTTATTTTTACACTAATATTTATATGTAGAAGCCTATAAGTTTCAATGATCCTTATAATCTTTCTAATGTATGCAAACTTCATAGATCTCTCTATGGACTTAAACAAACAACATGTGCATAATTTAATTAGCTTCATTAATTCTTATTGGGTTTCGACTTTTGTGATTGTTAAACTAACACTTCTCTTTTTATATGCAGATTCTCGACTATCTATATTATATTCTAGTTTATATTGATGATATCTTTGTCACATATAATGATTTATATTGATAGTATCCTTGTTATATGTAATGATTTTTCTTCTATGACTCAGCTGATAACTTTTTTTGGCATAAAATTCTCTATTTAAGACTTAGATTGTTTAAGTTGCTTTATTGGTATTGATGTGCAATATACTTTTCATATGGTATTCTTCTCTCAATCTCATTATGCTTCCACCATTTTTCACATGGCTAGTATATCCCTAATGAATATTTATTTTCATACCAATAGTTGTTGGTTCTCATCTTTTTGCCATTTTAAATAGTGGTTCTGCTTATTATAACCCTACTTTATATTGTCAAGTAGTTGGAGCTCTTCTTTATCTTCCTTTTACATTACCAAATATTTCTTTTATTATTAATAAGGTTTTTTAGTTTATGCATGCTTTGGTTAAGGACCATTGGCTTATAGTTAAACATATCTTATGTTATATTCATGGTACATCTCATTTTGGCTTATCTTTGATTACCTATTCTAATCTACTATTGCATGGCCTTTCATCTTGGAAGTCTAGTAAGCAGAAAATGGTTATCTGGCCTTCTATGAAGGTTGAATATTGTTATTACTAATATTGTTGTTGAGTTACGACAGTTCTTCTCCTTATTGTCTAAACTTAGTTATCCATCATCTTCTTCTTATATTTTATAATGTGATAATTTTAGAGACACTTGTCTCATTTATAATCAAGTTTTTTCATTCATGTATAAAACATGTTGAAATTAATTTTTATTTTGTTTATGGTATGGTATGAAAAAAGAATTACAAGTTTAGTTTATTACCACTGAATCAGATAAATAGAGTCTAGTCAAACCATTAAGCTTTGCCTTTTTTTTTATTTTTTTTTATCTAAGTTGGTTATGCTCTCATCCACAACTTATGAGCGTATTAGAGCTCTCAATATTGTTAAGGAGATCCAAGAGACTTCCTAACCATACAAGGAGATTTTTTTTTATTTTGTGTTTTTTTTTCTATTTGTACTAGGGTTAGCATATACATATAAACTTGTAATATATCAGAAAAACATTGAATGTAATATAAAACCTCACAACATACGGACAAAATGTTTTCTACCAATTTCTCCTTTTTTTCTCTATTTCTTCTTTTATTCCTTGATTTTATAAGGAAAAATTCCTTCATATATGAAAAATAAAGTTCTCCTAACTTCTCTAATCAAGGTTTTTTAAAAAAAAAACTTTTTTTTTCAAATACATCCATACAAGTCTCTTGCTATCATAGATTAAAGGGGGAATTGGTCACACTATGAAACCCTATTAATAGAATATTTTAATCATCTAACACTATCAATGAATTTCAATATTCCCTTTCAAATAACAAGATGTGTACTTAAATTATTTATTTAAATGACTTAATCTCCCATATCTAAAGACATAAAACTCTCATTTAGAGAGAAACATACCTAGAAATCAGATCTAAAAAATCATACCCTTATAGTTGAAAATAAATAAAAGAATGTGAAAATTTTCATTCATATATATAAACAATAAAAGGTGGTTGCCACATGCTCTTTTTAGCCGATGGTAACTCAAAATAAAGTTTAAAAAAGGTGTTTTATTGAGAGAAAACACTTGGTGAACTTGTTTCTCGTATGTGTGATGGGTTGAAATTGTTAAATATATGTACAAATTTATACTCGCATACATAAATTTTATCTACGATAATATATAGGATTGTGATAAGTGAGCTTTTTATGGAATAATATTTGATGAAGTTGTGAATTTAAATCTCACCTACCACAACTTGTAATTGATGACATCTATGTCCTCATACGTGATTGTAACCATATTTAAAGCCCGTTTGTTTTTGCATTTTTAAAGCTCTTTTAAAAAAATTTAAAATTTTTTTATTTTTTTCTTTACTTAAAATTAATTTTTTTGTGTTTTTAGAATATTTTAATGTACTGATGTCAAAAATAAATTTTAAAAAATAAAAAAATATATTATTTCGATATATTTTCAAGTGAAAAGCACTTTGAAAAGCAATTGTTACCACATATTAATTTAGAGTGCTCGTTTTTTAGGTAGCTTTTGTGGTTGTGGCTTAAAAAAATAAGTTTAGAAAAAATCACTTTTAATTGTAGTTGATTTGATTTAAATATATATTTGGTTAAAATTATGGTTAAAGTTTCTATTTAATAAAAAAAAAATCAAATATATATTCAAAGAAAAATGAAAAAGCTATCAGGTGAACCTTAAAAGAAAAGGCTGATATCCAATATTGTTTTTTTTTAACCGCAGATCATTGGAACTCATTTTTTGTATGGATATCACCAATTTGCAACTACTCTTTTTTTTCTTTTTTTCTTTTTTTCACCAAACACTAAATTAATTGTGATGCATGCATTTAAAACACTAAAGCCACGATAAAGATAAACACACTCTGAGAAATACTCTAAACTTCAACCTCAACGCATAAGTCTGAAGGGAATATTTCCATATAAAAGGATGGTATGATATAAACGTAATTTTTTTGATAAAAAAAAAAATGGGATAGCCTTGATCACATCTTTGCATCTAATGCAAAAAAATAAAATAAAATAAAATAACAAAGGCTACAGTCTACGGATCCTAAACAAAGTAATTAACAAGCTACGTTGATCATACGCAAACTCAGAAGGTAGAGACAAGTCACCACTATACGTACGTGCCTATGCCTCCCCTCTTCCCACAAAAATGAATAAAATAAAAGATTATCGAAATAACTTTGCTAAAGAAAGACGTTTTAAGAGACCAGGCAATTGACTTTTGTGCTAATATATATAACCGTGATTAGAGCGGAACTCTAGCAGTAGTAGCATATACTAACAGACGATCAGTGTGCCAATTATTGCAAAGAAAGAGCAAACAATGGTACTGTTCATCGAGCTACTTCGCCAAGAAAGATGGTGTGTTATTTCTCAGTGCCTTCCTTTAATTATTTAATATTATACAAGTTAACCTCATTTCGTTACAGTTAGAGATAAGATTAGTTGAAATATTAATCAATTTCCTTGAACAATGAAAAACCCAAGAACGAGATGACACATGTTGACTTTGTCATATTCCACTGGTGGACTAATGCTAAACCTAGCTAGCAAGCTAATATATGCTCACAGCATCCTTCGAATGAGACAGTAAGGAGTTGATCAACCTATAATAATACATAATTATATAGCCCTCTGCATGCACTTTTTGTAAAATAACGCAAAAACGCCACAAACAGACGCGGTTGCTGAGCTCAAGGTGGGTGCTCTCCCCATGCCCCTTTCTCCAAGTTATTAATTACGGGGAATTGTCAACCCTCGTTCATTTTTCTTTCCTTTTTTCCTTCGAGTGACAAGCCAATGTCTCTTGGCATCCAAGAAATTGACTTGGCTAGCTCTTATCACTTGGCAATGCCAATCATGTCACAGCCTTTTTAAGAAATCAACACAGCAAAAAACGATCCATTTGATCATAAGGTGATGTGAACAGTGCGATTACACAGTTTACAGTGTAAATATGTAGACAAAAAATTAGAAAGGAAAGAAGAAAAGAGAGAATCAATCAGACTTCCATAACCCATATTGATGGATTCATGTCAGTTTTTTTCCCCTTTTGGTTAGCATGCCCTAAAACGAATCAGAATATGACAACAACAAAATCTGAAACCTAATAATATTCTGATTGGTTTTTCTTTGGTGCCGTGGGGTAGAAACACATGTATATGGTCTCTAGCTACCAAATGCAATTTCCTAGAGAAAGAAAATAATGCTGTCGGCATCTCACGGGCAAGTACAAAGTTTGACCTGTCAAGAAAGTCTACGCCATAGCCGTCTGTTAGGTATAACATAAGGAATTTGAGGGTAAGGTTGGGGGTGATGGTGTCACAGAATTTGACCCTATTGATCTCCCCTACCAAGTGTGTTTGTCTTTCCTGTGGCTTTAGTATTTTGAACGCACCATGAATTTTTTAGTATTTGGTAACGAACAAAAAATAGTGGTGGAATTGTTGGGAACTATCCAAAAAAATAAAAGAGAGTTTCAACATGTGGTTGAAAAAAAACATTGGATACTAGCTTTTTTCAATGAAATTCATAAAATAGCTTTTTTATCTTTTTTTTAATGTATTTTTTTTACTAAACAGTAATTTCAATCATGATTTTAATTAAATAAATATTTGTATCAAACTAACCGCAATTAAAAATAATTTTTCTATATTTATTTTTTTAAAATCACAATTATAAAATTACTGCAAAAACAAACACATTAGAGAAGGGATCGAGGTTTGGATGTCATTTTTGTGCTACTTGACTCGGTTGTTTTAATCATTAGCAAATTACTAATTTATCAATTATGGACACATTTCTTAGTCATTAATTATATGTTATGGAGGGTCAAAAAATTAAATTTAATTAAAGAAAAATAAGGTTAATTATCTAATCAAACAGTTAGTACGGTTGGACCCACAAAATCGCCCTAGATCGAGTCTTTGGTCTGAGATCCCAAACTCTTTAGTCTTGCGTTTGGATAGCATGTAGGCTGAGGTCTCAATGATGCTAAGCAAAATTAATGAAAGAATTATATCGAGTGAACTCATTCCAACCGTTCTCGAACCTAAATTGGGAGGGGCTATCCGAGCCTCCCAACATGAAAAACCCAAGGTCTTCAAATGGATTTTGGCATAGCATTTTGATCGAGATGTTTTCCCATTTAATCGTGCTGTTCTAATGTCAAACTCCAAGATAAAACTTGCCGAACAACAGGTTCCTTTCAAGCATAACAGTTTTCCATGCCCTGAACCCTACATGCAGACTCTGGGAATGAACTGAAGCTGGAAGCACCTTCACATGCATCCTACTCACGTAGTCCTGCATTAAATATTCACGTAAGGCTACAAAACAATGGCCCAGAACTTTTTTCGTTTTCCAATTCAACTTTATAAAAAGCCAGTGCAAATAATGGTTGACTCTCGGATTTTCAAGAACTAGATGGATGAAATTAAGCAAAATCAAAAGAAACACTTCTCAGGCTTCATGAACTTGTACTTGGGGTGCATATATCATCGCAAGGATACATAAAGCAAGTATTTCCTCAAGTGATTATCATATACATTTTACATCTCCAGACCATATATTGAACTTCAATTATGTTCATAACAGATAGTTTCAAGTTCTAAGCATTATGCATCATAATCGCTCCCAAGATAAAGCTTGGACTCTTTGATTACGATTTGACTTGTATATACACGCCCTTCCTCGTAAGAAAACTTGGGTCCAACATCAAATAATAGTAGAAATTGCCCAAGGTAAAATGACTTTGATCGATCCAAACAGGTAAAAAAAACCTGCATGAGAAAGTTAAAATCACTTTGCTGCCATTGACACCAATTAATTCATGTGAAAGGAGTGAACCAGAATTATTTGATAAAAGAAAAATAGCTTTGCCAAAGCTGAAAGGATAACTTACATTCCGCTTGTGCATCCACAGCTCTTTGTATTATGTAAGCCTCGAGGTAAAATCCAGTGTGCTTGTAACTGCACTTTGAAAAGGACAATCCTAACTCATAGCAACATTAAATAAAAGCTTGCTAAGGTTGCATAATAATAATATTAGCCTGTAAATATTTGAGAACTCGTATGGTGACATGACATTAATTGGAGAAATCTTTCTATTCATTTATTTGTTTGTTTGTATTTCCCCCTTTTCTGCCACAATGATAGTCAAGAAATGAAAATTGACCGCCTCCGAACTGGAATTATTTCACATTGATTGCAGCAGCCATGTTCCTCAGTTTCCGAGAAATCTCTGAGAATGATGGTCTCTCCGATGGATCCGAGGCCCAGCAGCTTTCCATCAAAGACTTCCACTCCGGATCACACCATGTGGGAATTTGAGGACGTAATGTGTTGTTCACAATTCCTCCTACGAATCAGAAGGAAGAAACGAGCAAACAAATCACAATCAAATGCGCAAA
>Ga0325400_1001493_pt1 | contig 19380 bp, 14 predicted proteins | sample PopdelMetagenome_2_FD_205662 | JGI IMG/M metagenome (GOLD analysis project Ga0325400, IMG submission 205662) | Populus deltoides microbial communities from Bellville, Georgia, United States - Xylem-PdKOR-R1 | ecosystem: Host-associated > Plants > Phyllosphere > Stem > Wood/Secondary xylem...
GAACCACGCCAGATCCAAGCTACTTGAGTCCAACATCTTGGGTTTGGCAAGCATGCGAGACCCATGTTATATGGACTTGACAAAAATTGCAATGGACAAGCTTTGATTTTTATTTGGATTTCACTCTTACTGTCTTGATTGTGTATTAACTCCTCTACATCTTAAAACCTTTCTATCTATGTTACTGCTTATGGTTTGTGTTAATTTCTCTTTGTATTATTAGCTTATAAAGTTTATAAATTATATTACATATTTAGCACAAACATGAACCAAGTTTAGCGCAATGACAAAATAGAAATGCAGTAACGGATAACGGGCATGTATCTAGTCTTATCTATAGAGTGACTATAAAAACAAATTAGAAAAAAGAGTCAAAAATAGTAAAAATCAACTAGTCAAGACTTATAGTTGACCAGGTACTAGGCCTCGTATTTCCTAATTCAACATTGGCTATGACTTGCCATTTAAAACTTCTGCATATCATAGTAAATTTCAATAGTGTACCACTACAAAGCAAATGTTATCCCGAAATTTTATAGGATGTAAAAGTGTTATAGATGGATCTAACTATTGGGTCTAATTCCTCCAAGACAACTTTCTTTGTGGTAGAAGCAAACACAAGTTATAACGCTTTACTTGGATGAGATAAAATACATGCTAATATATGTGTCATCATCATTACATCAAGCTTTGATGTTTTGTTACTAGATGGATTAATTGAAACAATTAAAGCAAATAATAAGCTATTCATGATCAATTTAGAGATGATACATGCATGATTGTATAGCGATGACAATGCCTTGGGCATAGATAATATAGGTCATTTATTCAATTTTTTAGTAAATGAGAAGACAATATGTATGGGACAACTAACAATAGACCTTGCGAGACCAAATAACATACAATTAGAATATTGTGATATATAAAAAATAGAAACATGGGAATAAACAAGTCATTATGATTTAATTGCATGTTTCTGAGATTTTTAATGATGTTTTTACAAATATTGGAAACCAAAACAAAATTTATTCAATAAAATCGGATCAAGATTATAAATTAATTTTGCTCGCGATGAGCTCTAGAAACATAAAAAATGTTTATTCATTTTATTATTCTACAATGTGTGAAGTTTTTTATTCTTACTATCTAACCAAACAATTTCCAAGTGCATAATATCGTATTTCTCATTGTTTTTTTTTTTTTTTTATCATCATATTTATTATTGTTATTTCCGTGGGTAATTTACCATCAGTCTGTCCAAGTTCTTTTGGGATTAAAAGGGAGGCCTTCCTTTCCTTGCATATATTTTCCGTTTACAACTAGTAATACAAAACAATTCATCAGTAATTTGTTGCACCGACCTGACCCTCTTTCTCTTATAAATTACTAGTAGCAGTATAGCAGCATGGATTATTCTTCTTCTGCTCTCAGATTGGCTTACTCCCGCGCGCTGCTATCTTCTGTTTCTTTCCGGAATCGATCATGTCTCTTGCTAATATTGCTGTAGGGTTCCGATTTAACCCTACAGAGGCTGAACTTGCTTGCCATTATCTTTACAACAAAGTCATGGGTCTTCCTCTATCTTGCCCTTACATTGTTCAAGATTATGATCTATATGGTCATGAGGAGCCTTGGCAAATATGGGAAAATTTTGGAGAACACAATAATACTACTAGTGATGATGAGGATGATGATGAAGTTGAGGCTGGTCCGTCTCCTCAGGATGATCTTTTCTTTTTCACAAATTTGAGAAAGATAAACCCTGGCATGAAATCCTCCAAATTTGATCGTGGTGTTGGGTCCAATGGGGGCCGTTGGCATGGTGACGATGTTCATTCATTCCATTGCAAAGGAATTACTTGGAATCGAAGGAGATATTGTTACAAGAATCCCAATATAGGCACTCCTGATGCTTCCTGGATTATGTTGGAGTATTCCCTCGATGATTCTCTTATGCAGAATGTTCCTCATTATACTGTGCTCTGTCGAATTCGGAAAAAGAGTAACAAGAATTGCAGTAGAAAGAGGAAATCAAGCCAATCTAGCTCTCAGCTTGAGCCTAAACGCCAGTCGAAGAAATTGAACTCGAAATTGAGGACACCTCCGATTAAAGAAAAGAAACTGTTCATGTGACAGCACACCCACCTCACGTTCACGTTCCTGTGCCTTGGTGTGAATATCTCTGATCAAGGCTATAAATTGATATGGTTCTCAGTTCTTGTAAAAAATGTAATGCATTCTATTCTCTCTGGTTTCTTGGATGATGGTGTGCTGCTGCATCATCTTCCTTGCTGAAAGAAACCAGTTTTGATGGTGATGAATGATGATTTCAATTTCAAAGATTGCGGCCCCATTCTGTGTTTCTTACAGTTACGTTATAGCTAGATTGGCTAGATGCAATTGTTGTAGTTATTTAAAATCAAAACTTGCAATTGTTTAGTTTAGATCATATACAATTTTATATCACAAAGTAGAATAACATAAACTTAAAACAAAGTTATTTTTAGAGACAATAACCTAAATAGAAGCTAGAGCACAAACCCAAACTCAAAATGAATTAATCAAAAATAATTTTTTATAAACAAAAAATTGTTTTGTAATAAATCAAAACCTAAACCTAAGACTAGATTTAGGACCCGAAGCTCGTGGATTTCACTTTGTATAAGTCCTCACTTCTCTGAAAGTATTGGTGCCCTAAAGACATTTTTTAAAAAAATCTTTTTAACTTACCATTATATAAATTACAAGAAAATCTCTTATTATTTTGATTCGTTATGAGTTTCACAAAAATATATCAAATAAGAATTCGTTAAAATTAATTACACATCCACCTATAAGTTTTTTTAATGGTTAAAGTATGTTTGTTGAAAAATATTTTTCAATAAAATTTTAACCGAAAAAATAAGTAGAACCCACTTTTAATTTAATATTAAATATATGTCCATTAACATGTTTTTTTTTTTAAAAAAACAAATTTCTAACTGTTGTTTTATTAGTTTGCACTAGATTGACGGTCTGCATTTTACTTAAGGTTAGACTGATTTTTTTTTAACATAAAACAAATGTTTAGGCCATTGTTGTCAAAATCGCAAATTGACTCGTAAAATCATATGATTTTATGAGTCAACATGTATATAACGTATAAAATCAGATTAAAAACTTGAAAATCAGCAGACTCGGTCAACTCGAACCACGTTTACAAGTTTGACAAAAATTACAAAATTTATTGACTCTCCCTCTCGAGTTCACAATTGACGGTCCCCACTCCCCAGCCTTTCCTTTCCCCTTTCCCCTTTCCCCTTTGCCTTTTGCCCAAATCTCACATTCTTAACCTTAATAGGCTTACAACTTCCACTCCCTCTTTCAAATTAGATGACATACGCATAGATTCAAAAGAAAGGATTGATGATCACAACAGGGAAAGGCTTGAAGATGGGTTATGGTTTAGGGATATTAAGAGAAGTTGGGGTTGGTGAGGGAAAGGTGGTTGTGGAATGTGGGTGCGGTTTAAAGCATATAAGAATTCGATGGAGAGAGCGAAAGAGGAGTGCTTTGATGCTCCACTCCAGGACTAGGATTGATTCTTGTTGATGATCACCATGGCCACTAGCTAATCTGAGCGTGTTTGGTATCGTGGTAGCTTTTGTGGTTGTGGTTTGAAAAAAATTGTTTAATAAAAAGTACTTTTTGTGAGGTTGATTTCAAAAAAAGTTGGTGTTTGGTTAAAACCGTGGTTAAAGTATTGGTTTTAAAAAAAGTAGTTTTTTATGTTTGGTTAAAAAACTGTGGTTGAAATTGTTGTAGAAAAAAAACAATTTTGTGTTTGGTAAAACTGTGATTTAAATTGTGGTTAAAAAAATAGTTTTTTTTTTTGTTAATATGGTTTGTGTTTTATATTTGATTTGAATTAATTAAAAGGATATATATAGACACATATATATAATTCCAAAACATAGGTGTTTTGTAATTATGATTACATAACAAAATAAAATATCCTTATACAGTAATGTACCCCTTTATTGTTCCGTTAAGCTTTTTGCAATTCCATCGCGTACAAAATCCATACGTGAAGGCCTTTGTGAGCCTTGAACGGCCGAAGCCTGAACAATATCAGGTAAAAAGTCATCTGGAATTAAATTGGGGTTGCGATCATACTAAGAAAAAACTGCATCATCTTGCGAACTCCTTCTAATATAGTTATGTAGTACCATTGATGCAACTACAATCTCAACTTCTATTTTGTATGGATAGGCATGCATGTTTTGCAAAATTTTCCACCTCTGTTTCCATACCCCAAAAGAACGTTCGATCATGTTACGTAGTGACGAGTGTGCACGATTAAACACTTCTTTCCGACCACTTGGTTGTCCACGCCGCCTAAATTCTTGGAAGTTATACCTCTCGCCTTTGTAGGGACCTAAATACCCATACTCGTTTGGATATTCAGCATCAACCAAATAGTATTTTCCTGCAAATAATAACAACATGGTAATTAATAACAGAACTTTTTAAAAAAATATTATATTCCATCAATTATCAAATCTTCAATTTAGTCAAAATCACAACCTTCTGGAGGTTTTGGAAATTTGATATTGCTATTGTCAATAGCCTCAAGAAAAATACTCGTATCGTGTGCACTGCCTTCCCATCCTGCCCACACGAAGATGAATTGCATGTCAAAACTACAAGCAACCATGACATTTTGTGTTGGTACACCTTTTCTTTCAATAAATGGAATTTGATTTTCAGATGGTATGCAGGCACGAACATGTGTTCTATCAATTACACCGACACAATTCTACAGGCCAAAAAAACATTAAGTACTCATAAACATTTATAACATATTTCATACTCATTTGAACAACTTAATTAAACTACTTAACTAAACAAAAAATCATCTTACCTTGAAATGTGACATAAATCTTGGATTCATAGCAATTTCTCTTGGTGTGCTCGTAAATTGTGAATCTACTGGTTTTATGACTTTCACAGCAAACAAACGTAATGATTTAAGCACTTCTTTAAAACATTTACTAATAGTTTCACCTGAATGCTGAAAGCGTTCCTGCACTTGTCTATTTAACGCCCCAACTGCTATTATAAATAGAAACATTGCCACTTTTTCAATAACGCTCATTCTTCTTGACGGTTTTAAGCCATGATGCGTTTCTAATTCAGTGCACAGACTCGACAAAGTGGTTGCGTCCGTCCTGAACATGTTAACACTTCGTTTCCAATGACCTCTTAAAACCTCTGTCAACCAACGCATCCCTGTATTATACGAAACCATACATGGTTCTTTATACATATAATTAATATAACACATGTTTATAGCTCCAGCTGTGCATATAATTAATTTTTTCATATCAAAATGCTTCATTAAAATAAATTCATCGTCATCATCACTGTCATCGTCACCGTCATCATCACTGTCATTGTTACTATCGTCGGCGTCGTTTCCATCACTGTCATCTCCAGCACCAGAAAATGAGGCACCACTACCTTCACAACTTGGATAATTAATGTGGTCTATAATGCGGTTCATTACATTATCATAATTGCCATCGAAATCCCCATTAAATATGTCATTAAACCGTGAATCATCCATAACTTCAATTACATGAAATAAACAAAAAATTATATGTTGTTAATAAAAATATTTAAATAATTAAATATCATTCAATATAAAAGAACTATCAAATAGTTGGTGCAACATAAGTTTTTTCATACCTGTAAAGCCAACAAAAACAATGTTCCACTTGCTTGTATCACTTGCTTATATGAAATGCAGTTGAGGTTTGAGAGGTTTGTTATGAAGCAAAAAAGTTATTTGAAAGTTGGCTCACAAACAATCCTCTTTATATAGAAAAAACTCACTGCTTTTTACGTCTCTTTTACAAGTAATTTTATTCAGCTTTCAATAACAGTACATTATCACATGTATAGACTGTAAAAGTAACATATAATGTTAATTTTACAGCTAATAATTCTGACATGTATTTTTTCACCTTTTGTTCTCATTCTATTATTCAAGATTTCTTGGCCCATTTTTTTTTCTTTTTTGATCACCATGACAGTGCACACATGTACAGAAATCATCTAAACAGAACCAAATATTGTATTCCAAGAACTGTAACTGGAGATTCAATTGACACCTTACAAAATAAACATAATTTATATATACGAACTCCAACAACAACGCACCAAAGAGAGCAGCATGTATTCCAATAATCAGTGACAAATCCAGCAGCTCAAACAGCATTTACAGTAGCACAATACATAAATATTTCATGCACTGGCTCCCATGCATACAGTAGCTGAGACAATATTCAAAAATCACTTGCACACAATAGCTGAAACATCATGTTAACAGCAATGAATAACATTAACAAACAAGGCATCAGCTTCCATCAATTCTCACTGCAGAAAAGAAACAAATGCTCCTTATCACACTGCACAAGTACATAGTAGCTGCACATGGTATCTCAATTACTTGCAGCTTTCTTATCACCATGCAGCACCCATCAACTCACAGCAGAAAAAGAAAAGGCCAACAAATATTCACATAGTAGCTGCACATGGTATCTCAATTACTTGCAACTTTCTTATCACCATGCAGCACCCATCAACTCACAGCAGAAAAAGAAAACAAACAAATGTTCACACAGTAGCTGCACATGGAATATCAATGAATACAGCTTCACACACAAGGCTGCAGCTCCCATCACCTCACGGCAGAAAAGAAAACACACCAACATTTCACACAGTAGCTGCACATGGTTTATTACAATTACAGCTGGACATACAAGGTAACAACTCCCATAAACTCATGGCATAAAAGAAAACAAACAAGGCTGCACATGGTAGCTTATAATAGAACATACATTTTAACAACAACATTCAATATTCAAGACCTTCAGGGAACAACACAGTGAAGGAAAATTATCAACAAATTCAATCCAATGGTCAACCATTTAACATTAATAACAACAAAAGTGACAGTTTTAATTCATTGATAAAATACAACATTAAAAACAAACAATATCCTCATACAAGTATATTAGCTCCTGAAAAGCAGTTTAATATAAATACAGTAGTAAAAAAATTACCGCAAATGGAAATGCCCATATATCTCAACACGAAATGTGGAAGAATACAATGACTCAGATAAACTTCGGCAATAGGAAAAAACTCTTTTTAAAAATCGGTATCCCATTATTCTGCAACAATAAAACAAACTTGTATAAATACATTAAGCAAGTGAATAGTTAATTGATTAACGGTTAAGAAAATGTAATAATACCATGTCAGCTAAGCACGTTTAGTGCGTGCATACATTCGTTGTAGCCATCTCAACTTCTGCTCCTTATCACCCATACTAGCCCACATTTCTCTTTTCCTTCTTAAACTCAAATACTCTGTAGCAAAGTCGTGGAACTCATCTTCAATTGAAACTCCAGAAATTGAGTGCAGCTCAGCCATCACCTCGCGAATACTACAGCCTTCGCGATCCAAATTAACAGACGTGGAATCACTCTTAGTCTATATACTCTCAAGTAGTTGATTGCACCTTGACAGCAGCTGAATTCCAGATGTTTTCTTCTTTCTACCTCGCACATCATAACGATCTTGTTCTTTTCTTTTGTCACCGCTTTTTGTGTTGCTGTTGTTAGACATATTTATCCCTCCGACCATTCGAGTCATGTCAGTCTGGAAATCTGGAATCACATCTTCCTCCGAATCACCGCTACCTTCTTCCAAACCATCATGAGCAATGTCGACATTGCTTGTACCAGGATCAACATCACTATCAGCAGGTACACCTGATGAAGGAGCCCATACAAACGCTCCAGTTGCGATAATGTTGGAATACATTCGGTCAAATTTATTCTTCAAAGACGGCTCAATACCGACATGTCTGAATTTTTTGGCTCCTCTGATTTCCTGCATATAAATTAAATCAATTAATTAAGGATCAAGACTAGTAAAATTTTGGTGTTGGAATTTGACAACAATAAAAGAAATTGTTAGGATGACAAGGAACGTACCTGAATTTTTTGTTTCCACCACTCATCACTAGCTGAAATTGTGCCTAATTCACTATTTCAGCCAACATCAGTTTCAGAAACCAGCTTATTCCATATCCTCCAATCCTTTTTGCATCCATCCCATTTGTTTTTCAATTATGTTTTAGTGAATGCATGGCCAGTTTGTTCTTTAAATTATGTTATAAGAAATTTCCACCCTGTTTTATCGAAATGAGTATTAGGTCTCATTCCCATATCAATTGCCTTAATGCATATATCACAAAATATATGCAACATTTCCTTTATCCAAGCAACCTTATCAAAAGATTCAAGACCGTCCATGATATCTTTTAAAACATTTAACAAAAGTTTGAAATCAATCAATGATATCAATTACATTGTGGCGCATACATAAATCGTGGACTAAAACAATAATAAAACACTCAATGTTCAGCATTTATAAAAGCTGTGTGGTTAGCAACAAACATTAACCATGCATGTATTTGAATGAGAATGTTCCCGTAAATTTGTAATGAAAACTAATTGAAACCCATTAATTCTCAACTGTTCAGAAAACTTAGTTTTAGCCATGATATAATATTTGAATTATGAAGCAACACTTCATTGTCATCATGCTGTTTGAAAGCTAAAAACAGAGGGAAAAAAACAAACAGAACAGAATCTATTTCTACATTCAAAGTAACCCAGCTTTCTTTTGCAGCATGCAAACACACAAAAGGAAACTTAAAATTCTGATTTTGACTGCAAAAGTAGAAATAAAAGTAATCATACACGACATGCTAACAGGGCACTCATTACGATTACAATAAATACACGCACAGTAAAGAAATCTACGGTTGCTCAAACAGAAACAACATCAATGTGCATAGTAAACATATCAGACCATGAAGAACAACACATAAATGAAATTTTAAAGCATCACATTGTTTCCAGTAAGCAAATAATCTAGCAGTAGCACTGTCAGCTGGTAGTAGACATACAAAATGAAACCAGATTTAAACAAAGAACAACAGTAGACAAGCAGTACATAAAAGCAATTAAATTTTGCTAAATTCAAAACAATTGATGAAGGCACAGTAAATAGAAGACAATCAGCAACAACCATGAAATTTGTCAATTGCAGAACACACAATAATTGATCATGCAGGTACACAGACATGCAATTTTTCATTTAAAAAATGAAAATGAAGATGGAGATAAGGCAGGAACTTACCTCAGTCTATCTCTTTAGGTGTCCAAAACAACACGGTTTTACAGCTTTGTCCTGCAAACAGATACAATGGAGATCCAGAACATAAATTAGATTTTGAGCTACAATTACTACAAAATTAACATGGGTAACATAGTACACAGAAGCATCACAGAAATGCAGGTTTTCAAGTAAAAAAAATTTAAAACATATACAAAGCAGAAGACAAGCAGAAGAAGCAGTGAAATTTGCTATAAATTCAAAAACTTTGACGAAGGCATAGTAAATAGAACACAAGCAGCAACAGCAACGAAATTTATAGATCAATTCAACAATTATAGTGTTAACAGTAATCGAGCATGCAGTAGCACAGACATGCAATTTTTCATCTAAAAAACAAAAATGAAGATGGAGATAAGGCACAAACATTACCTCAGTCTCTCTCTTTGTTCTGCAAACCACACGGTCCTGCAGCTTTGTTCTGCAAAAACAAAAACAATAGAGACCTATTACAGAAATTAGATTTTGAGCAACATGTTAAACAAAATTGACAAGGGGAACGCACAGTACTTACCGGTATCTCGCTCGTGGACCTTTCCCAGCACGAATCTCTTGGGTTTTTTCTACAATTATAACAATGGAGGGACAAATCGGTGAAGGTTTGTGTTTTCGATCTTCGTTTGGAAAGAAGAGACAGAGGGGAAGAAGCTTGCTCTGGCGTCGTTCTGTGTGTTGGTGGTTTTAGGGTAAAATAGAAACGGGGTTGAAGCAAGAGATGAGAGAGAAGAACAGTATGGGGAAGGAAATTGGGGTTTAGCTCATCAATGCTATACATTGATCTGCAATTGTAACAGAAAAATTTATGAGTTAGAGGACCATTTCCATGACCGTGGTTACTGGGAAAGTGTCGGTGGTGAGAGAGAGGTAAAACGCATGAAGGAACAGTATGGGGAAGGTTGAAAATGGGAGTGTAGATCAATGTTCTGTGAACAATTTGTTGGATTTTTGTGACCGTTGGGAAATTGGGTGAAAGAGGGATGAGGACAGTTGGGAAAGTTAATTGTAAATTGTCGGTGATGAGAGAGAGGAGAAACGCATGAAAATCAATGCGTAATTGCTTTTTAATTTTTGCAATTCAACCGCAGTTTGCAGTGGGACCCACATAAAAAAACTGTGGTTAGTAGTTAACCAAACATGTGTTACACTGCTTTTCTTTCAACCGCAGCCGCACTAGCATATCCAAACACAGTCTTAATCACAAGTTCCCCTTCTCGAATAGCTACCATCATATATTCATAATTGCATAATTATACTGAAACGTGAAGATGATAACTAGAGCTTGGTGAGCATCCTCATTTTAACGAGTGTCATTAAACCCAGTTTGGCTACATGGGTTCATCTTATTACTTGTTGATATGGTTCTATTTAGGTTGAGTTTTAAATTAAATTAGGTAGTTGTTGACTCGGCGTGACACAATTGAACTTAATAGAATGTTACGTGTTGAATCATATGAACATGATAATCTAATAAAATGCAAAAAAATAAAATAAATGATAAAACTTAATTTTAAAAAGAATTCAATTTTGAAAGACAAAACTGAAGAAAGAGATAAATCTAAGCAACCTAAGAAAAATAATTGAGTTAATTGGCAAAATCTATTTTCCAAGTCATGAGATTGTGATAACTTGATTGAAAAGAAAAGGAAGGAAATCACAAAGCTCATTTTGCAAAATAAACAACATCTAAGGGTGAAATATAAAAAAAATATAACTTGTGTTAACTTTTCAAATCCATGACCTGAGTCTCTAAATCAAAAGCACCCCATCTAAAAAATACATAAAGTCCAATTCCCAACAAATCAAATGTTGAAGGTTGAAATAAAAAAAAATGATAAAAAAATAGAAATTAAGAGTATGGAAACCAAACTTGAAAAATGAGAGTACAAATTAAAATTTTGTATTGAAAGCAAAAATTAAAAAAAATATATCAAGTTCTTAAATGGATCCAAAATAGAAAATCAAAATTAAAGGAATGAGGACTAGATTTGAAAAAAATAACAAATCACAATTATGAATTCAAGTATGAAATTAAAAACAAATCAAACTTTGACAAAAGAACCAAAAACAAATTTTTTTTAAAAATAAAGAACTAAATTTTGAACGGCATGCGTGAATTTCAAGGTGAGGAGAGAGAAAAGAGAAAAAAAAAGAAGAAAAAACTGTTGGTGAAACACCATCACATAAACAATGACACGTGCCGCCTCACTTAGATAGAGACACCTTGACGCTTCTAACACAATGGTGAAATGTATCGTTTAGAGGCCAGGAAACATTAAATACATTGCTAGAAGACCACGAGCATCTCTCATCTGCTCATGCTAGCCAACTGTTTTTTAAGTTATATTTTATATTTTAAAAATATCAAATTGCTTTTTAATTAACTTGATAATAACTAAAAAATTAGGATGAATAAATAAGTTTTGCTATAATACTAATTTAGTCATTTTATTTTGCTTTTTAAAATGTAAAAAGACCTATTTATTCTTGATCAAAATAATAATAACTAATAAACCCTATAAAAAAACTTTATTATCTTCTATAAGTATTTTCATTGATTTTTCTTTTTAAAAATGTAAATTAGTCATTATACAGTAACAATGAAAAGTGAATCATCTCACTTATCAATGTTTTCCCCTCTCTAAATAGCTTTTATTAATATGTCAACTTCGCGTTGACTAGTTTTTAATTGAGTGGATGAAGCTGCATGCTGATTGTTCGAGGAGAATAAGTGTTTAGAAATGTTTTTAAAAAAATTATTTTTTTAAATTAATATTTTTTTATAATTTCAGATTATTTTAATGTACTGATGTTAAAAATAAATTTTTTAAAATAAAAAAAATTTATTTTAATATATTTTAAAATAAAAAACACTTTAAAAAATAATCGGTACCACACTTTCAAGCACACTAACTGAGTTAGCGACTGTCTTCAATTATATTTGCTTCGGATGTTTCGGTTTTTCTATTCTTGCATTGTTGAGTTGGAACTCTTTAAGTATGTTTTCCATTACATATTCGATGGTTTTTTCTTTCTCGTCCACATTTAAACTACATAAATTGGACTTCAAAGGTTTTTGTTTTTTTTTTTAAGAGAAAAAAAGCATTAATTTGATCTACCAATTTTGGGTATTTATTTTTCGATGAATGAATTTATGTTTAGAATGGAGGGAGTTGAGATGTTCCTTGCGTTATCTTCGTTGCTGCAACAGTTTTGTAAAGGGTTTTAAAAGCATAGCAGGTCCATTATTAATTGAGAGCAGGTACTGATGCATTGTTGCAGACTCATCATGCATAGGTACTAGCTTTTGCAGGATGGCCCTGTTGGTATTATTTTTACTTTGAATCAGGATGCTAATCTCTTAAATTAATACAGAGCTAGATTCTTCATCACCAGATAAACGGGTATCAGTTAGGAGATCAAAGCTCTGCCGTGACCCTGGCAGTACATTTGGTTTAAGCTGGCAGGAAGAACAAAGCGGTCCTGTTCTTGTGAAAAAGGAAATGCTTCTCTGCCTTTCTGTTAGCTGTTCCCCTGTTGCCTGAGGAAATCATTATCTTTGATGATAACCTCCTTGATTTAAATGGATCTTATTAAGTATTTTACAAATAATGCAAAAGATTTTCATTATCCCTGCAAATCACAAGTACTGTTTCTTCAATTGCTTATTGAAAAGTATCATGGAGGGTTTATATATGCAGGGCACATTTGGTTTCCTGGAAACAATTCGTTTTTGGGCAGCCTTGATTGGTTATGACTCAGGAGTGTCTGTTAATGATTTCCTGCAGGCTTAACCATCAGAGAGACTTGCCTGATTGATCTTAGGCTGCTTGTTGAGTAATTTATCTGGTAAAAATATTGAGCTTGTGGCACTGACATCACCTGATTGTTTGAACGGTGACTGAAATGCATTGACGTAATTGAAACATTTAGCAATATTTGATGTGTGATTAGAAGCACTCAAGGAGGAGAACTGAACGAGTAATATAATGTTCCTCGAACAACTTGAATATTGTTTAGGATTTGCTTTCGGTTGATGGTTCTGCTAATATTGGGCAATGCAAATATATGAACTTCAGCGTGTTCATGCACTTCGCCGGGCCAGCAGGGTTTGTAACCAAGAATTTGAACGTATTACCAGCTGTTCTTTCTGGTTTATTTCTCCCTTAGATTGACTAAGACTCCAGCTCAATTTTTGATGCCCTGTCTCAGTGGCTGCAACATTTTAGTCTTGGAACTGGATGACCAAAGCAGACTGTTGCATCTATGTACACTGCAATGGTAAAAGATGGAAACTTGAGGTGGCTTGCCTGCAACAAGGCAGACAGTTGCATCTACACTGTGTTTTTCCTGCTCCTAAGATTGACCAAACTCCAACCTTAGTTTTTTGTTGAAAAGAAGGGACATTGTAAGATCTTTGATGTATACTCCTATAGGTTTATCCTGAATACTGATGCCGCACTCTTGAACAGTCAGCTTGTGATTACTGCTAAATTGTGAAGGAGAGAGCACAAAAACAGAATAGATACAGTGTAGTTGTAAGAGTTATCATCAATTTACAGTGTAGAACAGGCTAATTTGCTCTTTCTAGGTCTTAAGCTAATTTTCTTTCTGTTGCAAATCACAGCCTCAGTTTTGCTTCTTCAGTGAAGCAACAAACTATTTTCCAGTACATTAGTCATATTGTGTCTTCTTCTTCTCTCTCTGTCTCTCTTTTATTAATACAGTGCTGAATATCTGACTAGCTTGACTATTATTTCCACAGCACCAGAATGATTCCATTAACAAAAATTATCACTCTGCATGTCAAAAATAAAATAACAAGGCCACTTGTGTACTGTCATTTAGCTTGGAATTTAGTGTTGCCTTTTCCCCTTCACCACATAAGAGTATCTCTGCTGAATGATTATATTTTGCAGTTATGTATAGGTGAATTATTGTGAATCTAAACGAAAGATCAGATTTCAAGTGCATGGATTAAGGTTAATCGCCCGGTAACACCTTGAAATATCTCAATGAGATGTACAGTGCATTTAGATTATGAGTAAGGGAACATCAAGAAAAGTAAAATCACAGAGAAGGAGCTCTCTCAGCAGAACCAGCAATGACAGTGAGCAAGTTGTTGCCAAAAGGATCGCTGAGATGTTTTGCGAGGTTCTCCACGGGACCTTCTCCAGTAACATAAGCTTGTAAGAAGAAACCCAGCATGGCAAACATTGCAAGTCTACCATTCTTAATCTCCTTCACCTTCAGGAGTGCAGCTTGATCAGGATCCTTTGCCAAGCCCAGTGGGTCAAAAGGACCACCCGGGTGAAGCTTGTCATCAAAACCCTACCAATAATACAAGATAACTGTGTCATTGCCACCATTTTAGAAAATAAGGTAACCCTACCAGTAATTAATATTCAATCGTAAATCTCTACCAGCATATTTGAGAGCCTTAGGCCACGCACCATACGGTTCAAATAGATTTTAATAAACATCCAGATTTCAAAATCTTCTCAAATTACACATAATTGGTTGTTAATGACCTTGTTTAGCAAATAGAAGGGGAAATTGGGACACGTTAACCTTGTAGCTAAGAATTGTGCAACTAATTATCCTATAAATGATTCATAGTTCCTAGTATTGTAGAAGTGCAGGAGCATGAAATGAGCTATTCTTAGATTGGGATGGTAGACAAAATAGTGTCCAAGCACAGTACCAAGCCATTAGTGATTCTGAAGTATTCAGCACCGCCAACAAGGATAACCTCAGCAACGACAGCAAGGACGAGGTTGATGGGGATGTTCTTGCCAAAGTAGTTCAATGTGTTGCCATCAAGAAGTAGAGCTCCTGTCTGCAGCAAGTAAACAGAAATCATTTATACTCTTGTCTAATATCATGATAATTTTCTATCAAGATTAATTCCGAGACAAGAAAAATCAACAACTGTCATTGAAAAAACCAATAAAGAGTTGCATACCTTGAACCAGACAGCTTCTGGCCCACAGTTGGCTCCAAATTTGTTGAAAGCTTCAGGGATGATGAAGCCAGCTGCTCCAAGCATGGCCCACCTGGCGTGAATCAACTCAAATGCCTGATATCTGTAATAAAAAGTATAATCTCCATCAGAAAAATCGACATGTTTAAGAAAGAAAAGCTAGAGTCACACTGAACATACTTTTCGAAGTCGTCTGGCTTCTTGCTGAGACCAAAAGGATCGTAACCATAGCTGCAAGTCACATGTAAACACATCATTAATATATATAGCTATCAGTCAACATATATAATCATGACAGTAAATTTAGAAACCATAGTTGTAGTTTAATGGAATAATAACCAAGATCCAGTTAAGATAAAGAGCAAGAAAAGTGATCTTACTCTCCAGGGACTTCTCCAGTCAAGTATTCTGGGATCTCAGACCGGTCCAAGAGCCCATCCGGCAAGAAGATTCTTCTGTCAGGACCTGAAACCACCAAAGGAATAGCATTTTTTTTAAGCATATAGAACTCAACTTCACCAAGTTGAAGAAGAGAGGATGGACGGAAAGATGGATCACTTACCATACCACTTGGCGAGCTCCACATCAGCTGGTGAAACAGCAGAAGGCTTTGGTTTAGGAGCGGCCTTCTTCTTGGAAAAGAGAGCAACAGTCTTGAACGTGGCAGGAGTTGTTGCAGCCGGAGAAGCAGACCTGGTGGCTCCACTGAAGTTGAGAGGGTTTCCTAGCATTTCAGACACTCCAAGGGAGGCAGCTGCTCTGGATGCTGCCAGTGAAGCCATATCTCTTTGTTGCAAAGCTTTCTGTCTTTCGAGCTGCTCAGGCGCTTCTGTTGTGGATTGGATTAGGTAACAATGGGATGTAGAAAAACTGAATGAGGAGATACTTTATGCTTGAGCTGGTGGATGTAGACATGCCACATTGGATACACATCATGGTTTGTGATTGGCTGGTGTAGCAGATGTGTAATCTGACACAGAGGTTTGATAGGGTGGTTTTGTTGACGTGGAAGATCACGGGGCTGACGTGGAATGCTCTTGAAGTTCATGGATAATGTTGGTGGCCTATCCAAATTCTCATCCATAAGTTTTTGTTATTTTACACAAAAGCTTTGGCAATAACAATGCCATCAATAGAAGGTGAGAGTGCTAGGCCACTATTTGTTATTATATTTTCAATTGGGTTTAACGGAATTTTAAAAATATATTTATCTTGAAAAAATATAAAATTAATAATTTTTAATAATTTTAAAGTGCTGATGTAAAAAATTTTAAAAAAATTATTTTAATATATTTTTAAATAATACTTTAAAAAAATACTATCACATCTAACTAAGAAAGGGTTTTACAACTATTTAGTAGGTGTTCTAGTGGTAAGAGCTTGAGATCAAGGAGTTTGCTCCGTTGTGATCTCTTGTTCGAGTTTTATACTTGCTAATATGATAACTATTTATAAAATTAATCTACATAGATTAAAATTGATTGATTAATTGATATGGTGGATTCTAATATCATTACTTGTTGTATTAAACAAAAACGATATGATTGCATAATTCAAGGACCTAAGTGATCTAGAGCTTTTTTTTAAAAATTGGTTTTGAAAACTATAATAGGTAAGAACTATATATAAAAAAATAAAAATTACTCTGATTATCTTTTTTATACTTACCCTTTGTGTTTTTTAAATTACACAGTTAATTTATATTACAAATTTTATTGTGGGTATAAACAATTTAGGATCAACCATATAGTTTAGTCTATTTTACAATAGGATGTGAACTATTGTACGCACAACAAAGTTTAGGATTTCAATTATAATTTTTATAAATATAAAAAAGTAAATATAAAATTAATTAAATTTTCCCAAATAAGGATAATTTTCCCAAATAAAATTCGACAACTTTGCTCACAAAGAATTAGTTCTGGTGATAATTAATAACGTGCATGCATGATGGATGTAAAGATGTACAGTACTCAACTTGTTTTGCAAGTCCATTTTGTGCTCCAAAAAGGATAGAAGGAATGGATTCTGAACAATTAAGCACTTTTTATTGATTGAGTAATGGAATGGATTTCCACACTTTAAACAATTAAGCAAATCTTCAAGGAAAAAAGCAAAGAGTTCTTAACAAGGTACGTAAGGCCATACAAATCTTTCCATGCAAAATAATAATAATTTTTTCCATAATGACAGTAAACATGAACTAGCTAGTTAATTAACCTTGCTGCAAACTTTCCTGATTTCACCAGCTTTACCGGTTAGAACTCCAACCCTGCCCATATTTATCATGGAAGCACCAAAGTCTTTGAAGAATGTGGACCTATGGGTCGCAGCAGATTGAAGTTTAACATAAGCTTTTGTCTCACTGTTGTCAAGGAGAGCTGCATCAGACTGGAAAAGTCCCCTTCTTTTAGCTACGAGCGTATAATAGCTGTTATCGAATGTCCTGACACTTCCAGGATCCATCTCTACTAGCGTAGTTTGATCTCCTACCTTGCATTTACTCTTCAGTTTTTCTATGTATTCTGAGTCCAATGTGGGATCGGTGCCATCCTTTCCGGTGGAGTTGTAAAGCCGAGAGCTGAATGAAGAGCAATGAGAAGTGCCAATGGTGTGCCCACCTTTGTGACAGAATTACAGAATAATTAGAATTTACTTCCGTACAATCTCTTCTTACAAGACTCTCTATAAAGAACCTGAAGTGAAATGCTCAAGTACCTGAAAGCACTACGAGGTCCTTCACGCTTAGACCCTTCGAACGAAACATTGATATCAATTGAGAAATGTTTGCGAAAAATGGTGGCAGGTTTGTCAAGGGCTCTAAAAAATTGGACACCCTTCCATCCCTTCTTCCAGTTTCAACCTCCCAGAAAGGTCCCATAGTCTGATAGATAGGATAAATTGTTATCAATTAAAACCATTCTGTTCCTTAAGATTTTTCTTACAAAAGAAATTATCTTGAAAGAAATTTCTTACCGCAACCGTGACATCCCTAGCCACAATGGCCATGATGTCCGCACAGGAAACTACTCCAGGACACTCCTTTTCTAATGCAGTCTTGACTCTGTCAATAATTTGATATCCTCTAAGGCTTAAGTTCGGAGGTGAATCCTTTTCAGCTTGGCCAGTGCTAGAGTTCAAAAGCACCGAGCCATCACAACCCTGTAGAAAATACATAATTAGCTAGTCATCATAATTAAGCGTTGTTCATGAATTCAAGCAAGAAAAAAAGAGAGCATAAAACTGTTTCAGGATTTTCAAATGATCAGAGATGGATTAAAGGCTCGCATACCCTAACAAAGCAGTCATGAAAGTGCATCCTCAACAAAGGACCACTAAGGCTAGGAGCTACTTTCATCACTTGATGCATAACCTCTTCCACAATAGCCTCAGCTTTTGGACATGTATCCTTGTAAAACCCTACCCTCAACTGCGCATTCGCCGAGTTAAAGACCAACACCAAGAAAACGACCTGAAGAAAGATTAGACATGGGGAAAGCTTTGAGCTAGCCATGTCAGGGTGACAATGAAATGTTTTGAACCTTTGTTTCTTGGTGACAACTCAATGAAACATGCCACCTCTTTTATACTAGCCTCGACATATATACTGTTTATATCGTGGGAAAAGCTGTCATTACAAGATGTTCGATCTGCTCTTCCCTTAAGAAAGTCAATTAATAATATGGTTTGTTTATGTAATTATTTAAATCAAGTGGTGGCGCATAATCACGTCCTAATTTTCTGTTGACTTAATTATTATAAGATTATGATGGCTCCATTTTCGTATTATAAAGATGAAGCTGCTGGGAATGATCTGTGACAGCACGGTAGATAAGGAAGGCTTCATGTGATTGCTCCCATTGGATCCATATTATAAAACAAAGTAACTAAGCTATACACAATCAAATTCGAGCAATTCATGGGGATGAATGAACAGTTGACCGTAAGGCAGGCGGCAAGATGTTCATTCTACCACTCAATTATCAGCTAACTGGATTGAAACTTGAATCTGCATGCTTGATAAAAATGAACATATAATTGAATTAAAAAAATCTCTCAATAATTTTCGCCACCATTGCTGCTTATCTCTCGATGCCACTTGG
>Ga0325400_1001496_pt1 | contig 19356 bp, 18 predicted proteins | sample PopdelMetagenome_2_FD_205662 | JGI IMG/M metagenome (GOLD analysis project Ga0325400, IMG submission 205662) | Populus deltoides microbial communities from Bellville, Georgia, United States - Xylem-PdKOR-R1 | ecosystem: Host-associated > Plants > Phyllosphere > Stem > Wood/Secondary xylem...
CGGCCTGGCTCTGCAGGTTGGCGGAGTCGGCACCGGAGGCGCGGAAGAGCAGCTCGTAGCCCACGAGGTTCATGTCGCGGTCGACGATGGCCTGCCGGCCGACGCGCACCTTCCGGTGGTGGGGCACTGCTCAGACCGCCCTGTCGATGTAGACGGGGCGGCCCTCCGGGCGCTGGTCGAGGCGGCTGGCCAGCTGGGTCGAGCGGCGCTGCTGGCGGCGGATCGCCGCCATCGCCGCGGTGACGCGCTCGACGGCCTGCTGGTGGCGGGTGAGCAGCGAAGCGGCGCGGGGCGCCAGTGCCGCGGGGAGCGGCTCGCCCGGCGCGGTCCAGGTGGCGGGCACCTCGGGAACGATGTCGGGGTCGGCGTCCAGGACGAGCAGCATGCGCTCGACCTCGGCCACGTCGACCTCGAGCGCGTCGAGGGCGTCGGCCCAGGAGCTCTCGGGGAGGGTGGACATCAAGCGGTCGCCCCCTCGAGGCGGGGAGCGAAGTCGGTGGGAGCGGCCGGGCCTCCCACCGCGCCGGCGGCCTGGCGCCAGGCGTCGGCCAGCGGGGCGACGACGTCGCGGACGGCCTTGGTGCGCGCAGCGTCGGCACCGACGTTCGCAGCCACCAGCTCGGTCAGAGCCCACGAGTACACGGAGGCCAGCTGCTTGCCCTCGGGCCACGCCTCGGTGTCGAGCGCCTGGGCGAGCTCGACGACGATCTGCTGCGCGTGCTGGAGGTTGCGGTTGGCCGTGGGCCACACCCCGTCGCGCTGCGCCTGGGCAGCCCTGTCGAGGTCGAGCAGGAGGCGGTCGTACAGCCGCACCAGCAGCGCCTGAGGGGAGGTGGCCACCCCGTCGCTGAGGAAGCGAGCGCGGCGGGCCTGGAGTCCGGTGGTCATGGTCGTGCCCTTCGATCAGTGGCCTCGGGACGGTCAGTCGTTGGAGAACTTCGCCAGGGCCTGCGTCAGCGACGCCGACTGGCTCTGGAGCTTCCCGAGCGAGGTCTCGAGCGCGGCGTACTTGGCCGTCATCCGCTCCTGCTGAGCGTCGAGGCGCACCTGCCAGGCGCTGATGCGCTCGTTCAGGGACGAGCTGTCCGACTGGGCGCCCTTGATGTACCCGGTGACCGTTCCCGAGAGGGAGTCGCTGGCCGTGCGCCCAGCGTTCTGGACGGCACCCGCGAAGGCTGAGAGCACCGCCTGGGCGGTCGTCGGGTCGCTCTTGAAGAGGGAGTCGAAGGTGGAGGTGTTGATGCTCACCGTGCCGTCTCGGGAGACGGAGAGGCCCGCGCGCACCGCAGCGTTGGGGCCGACGCTGCCTGCGATGGTGTCGAGCAGTGAGCCCTTGAGGTCGCGGAAGGCCGACTCGCCGGCGAGCAGGCCACCGGCCGTGGCGGACGCTGTGCCACCCACCACCGGCTTGGTGTGGAAGGACAGGTCCGACAGCACCGTGTTCATCGACGTGACGAGTGCGGACGCCTTGGTCGAGATGGCGCTGGCGCTCACCGCCGTCGAGACCGTGACGACCTTGGTGTCGTCCTTCTTGCTGACGGTGACGTCGACGCCGGTCATGAGGCCGGTGAAGGTGTTGGTGGGCGAGGAGATCGTGACGGGGCTGCCGGCGGAACCGGAGGCCCCGGTCAGCTGGATCTGTGCGCTGGAGGCCTCTTCGAGGACGACGCTGGGACCTGACGAGGGGATGCCTCCGCTCGTGAAGGTCTTGCCGGCGCCTGTCTCCTTGGCCGTGATCTGGAGCCGCTTCGCTCCGCCGTCGTTGATGACGATGGCGGTCACGTTGGCGTCCGCGCTGGCGTTGAGCGCCTTGGCGATGTCGTCCGCGCTGTCGCTGTCGGCAGCGATGGGGATAGCACCGGAGGCGCCCGGGGGTGTGAAGGTGAAGCTGTAGCCGTTCGGGTTGCTCGGGGCGCTCAGCTGACCCGTCACGATGCTGTGGGCCTTGGCCACGTCCGTCACCACGAACGAGATGGAGCCTGCAGCAGCGGTGCTGCCCGCCACCACGCTGACCGAGGCGTCACTGCTCGTGGCAGCCGCGGTGGTGTACGTCTTGGCGTCGGCCAGCTCCTTGGCCAGCGACGTCAGGGTGGCCGCCTTGCTGTTGATGTTCTGCGCCGCGGTGGTCTGCGCCGTGGTGCTGGAGAGCTGCTGCTTGAGCAGCGTCTGCGGCTTGGCCGCGACCGCGATCAGCTGGCTGATGAGCGTCTTGGTGTCCAGACCGCTGATCAGGCCTCCGACCGCCGAGGAGGACGTCGCCATGGCACAGCCTTTCCGTCAGGGCGCAGGGGTGGGGTGAGACCGCCGCCCCGGACGGCGGACCGTCCGGGGCGGCGGCGTGTCATACAGGTGGTGCGTCAGCCCTGCAGCAGCGAGAGGACGCTCTGGGGCAGGCTCTTGGCCTGACCCAGCATCGACGTTCCCGCCTGCTGGAGGATCTGCTTGCTCGTGAAGTTGACCATCTCCTGGGCCATGTCCGTGTCGCGGATGCGGCTCTCGGACGCGGTCAGGTTCTCGATCGTCACGTTCAGGTTGTTGATCGTGTGCTCGAGGCGGTTCTGGACCGCACCGAGGTTGCCTCGCGCCGCCGAGACAGCGGTCAGAGCCGTGTCCAGGGCGTCCAGCGTCGTCGCCGCCGAGACGTCGAGGCCGGTCGCGGCCTCACCCGTGCCACCGCCGACGGCGAGGTCCACCACGTTGAACGACTTGGCGGTAGCCGTCAGCACCGTCGAGGAGACGGTGATGGTCAGGGTGTCACCGTTGTTGGCACCGATCTGGAAGGTCTTACCGGCGTAGGAGCCATCCAGGAGCTTGGTGCCGTTGAAGTCGGTCTTGCTGGAGATGCGGTTGAGCTCCTTGGCCAGCTGATCGACCTCGGCCTGGATGGCCTTGACCGCGCTGGTGGTGCTGTTGCCGTACGTGCCGCTGTTCTGCGCCTGCACGGTCAGCGTGCGCATGCGCTGCAGGATCGAGGTGGTCTCGTTGAGCGCACCCTCCGCGGTCTGGAGGATGGAGACGCCGTCCTGGGCGTTGCGGACGGACTGGCCCAGGCCCGAGATCTTCGAGCGCAGGCCCTCGGAGATCGACAGACCGGCAGCGTCGTCAGCGGCGCGGTTGATGCGGAAACCGCTTGACAGCTTCTCCAGGCTGGAGTTGAGCTGGCTCTGGGTGGTGCTCAGAGCGCGGTAGGTGTTGAAGGCGGCCGTGTTGTTGTTGACCGAGAGAGCCATGGTGTTCCTCCGTGATGGGTGGGTGCTGCGGCCCGTCCGTGGGCCGACATCCCTCCATCGGTAGCCCCAGCCGGCTGCTGAGGCTTCTCAGCGGGCGATCGGGTGACGCCACGGGCTCAACTCCGAGGTCGTTCACTCCGATGGAGCAGTCATGGACCCCCAGCAGAGCCAGGCGCCTGCCCTCACCGCCGTCGTGCACGGCATCGGCAGCAAGGACGAAGCACTCACCCTCCTGCGCCGCGTGGTACGGGGGCTGCCGGCCGGTTCGGCGGTCCTCTTCGCGACCGAGCGGCCCGTGGTGCTCGAGCGCGCGCTCGCGCGGACCGTCACGGCGGTGGTCGTGACGGGTCCCGCGGACCTGGAGGCGCACGCCCTGTCGGCCGCAGCCGCCGGGAGCACCGCGGTGCTGGTCGACGGCCGCTGGACGCTGGGCAGCGGCTGGTGCGACGAGCTCCTGGAGCGCCTCGCGGCGTCCGGCGGCGCGGTGTGCAGCGTGGTGGAGGGCCAGCACCGCGTGACCGCTTACCCGGCCGGGGCCGACGCCACCACGCGCCGCCTCCCCTGCACGCTCGAGCGGGTCAGCAGCCGCCAGGGCGAGCTCCGCACGCTACGAGACTTCCGGCGGACGCTGTCTGCGGTCCTCATCGTCAAGGACGAGGAGGAGCGGCTGGGGGCTTGCCTGGGGTCGCTCGAGGGCCTCGTCGACGAGATTGTCGTCTACGACACGGGCAGCACCGACCGGACCGTGCGGATCGCCCGGAACGCGGGTGCCCGCGTGGTCGAGGGGTACTGGGATGACGACTTCGCCGCGGCGCGCAACCGGGCGCTCCAGCACGCCTCCGGAGACTGGGTCTTCTCCGTCGACGCCGACGAGGTGTTCGAGGGGGACGCCCGCGCCTTCCGAGCAGCAATCGACGCCACCACCTCACCGGGCATGCCCGTCGCCATCGTCTCCGTCGAGTGGGAGGGAGCCCGCGAGGGCGCGTCCTCCGTGGTACCCCGGTTGTTCCGCCGTACCGGACACCGCTGGTACCAGGCGCTGCACGAGCAGGTCGTCCAGGCCGACGGCCGCCCGACCAGCTGGGCGGCAGCTCCGCCGCCCGGCCGGCTGAGGCACTTCGGCTACACCAAGGTGTCGATCGCCGAGCGCAGCAAGGCCGAGCGGAACGTCACGGTCTCGCACGCCGAGATGCTGCGGACCGCGCCCGAGACACCCCAGCGCTGGTCAGCCGCCTCCGCCTACGGACGTTCGCTGCTCCTCGCGGGCCGGGTCGACGAGGCCCTGGTGGTGATGGAGGAGGTCCTCCACGAGGGCGCCTCACCGACGCTCGTCATCCTCACGGCGCGTTCTGCGGTGCGTCCCACCCTCGAACGTCGTGAATTCCACACAGCACGCCGGTGGATCGATCACGCGGAGCTCTCCGGCGAGAGCACAGGGCGTACGGCACTGTTCCGCGCGGAGCTCCTCGGCTGCAGCGGCGACCTCGACGGGGCCATGTCGCTCCTCACGCCGTTCCTCGACGGCTCCGCACCCCTTGGGCGTGACTTCTGGGGCGCTCCGTTCCCCGAGCACGAGTTGCTGGACGGCGCAGCGCGCATCGAACTGGCCCGGGGGAACACCGGCGCTGCCGCCGCACTGCTCGAGCAGGTCCTACGCGACGCACCAGACCAAGTGAACTTCCGCCGGCTGGTCTCCACCCTGCGCACCCGCGGTAACGACCTCGCGGCGATCATCGCAGCGAGCCCGTCGTCGTTCCTGGACAGGTCGTTGCGCGAGCTGGCGGACGCCCCGGCCGACGAAGTCATGGAGTGGTGCGACGCGTTCCTCGCTGTGCACCCCGGCGACCCCCGCCCGGTGGTCGCCGCCTGCGTAGCGTCGCGCCGAGCGGGCTGGGAAGCGGCGCTGCGGTGGACGCTGGTGGCCAGAGAGCTGGGCCTGAGCTCGATCTCGGGCCTGGAGGCGCTCGCCACGTCCGAGGGAGCGGCACCGCTTGACCGCTGTCTCGCGGCGGCTCTGGACCTCGAGCTCCGCAGCACCCCTGCCTCGTTGCGGCCGCTCCTCCACCTGCTCGAGCGCCTCTCCGACGGGGACGTGGACTCCGTCCTCGCCCTGCTGGCCCAGCACACGCCGCGCACCTTCCAGCGGATGGTCGAGGCCTCCGACCTGCAGCCGGCGTGACGCGGTGAAGACGCACCTCTGCCTGGTCGCCCCGGACGGCTACGTCCACTCCGCAGCTCTCGCCGACCCGCTCGCCCACTTCCAGCACCAGCTCGCCCGTGCCGGTGCTGAGGTGACGGTGGCGCGGAACGCCCTCGACGGGGACGCGGTCAACTTCGTCTTCGGCGCTCACCTCGGCTTCGACAGGACGCAGCTGGACCGCTTCCGCTGTGTGGTCGTCAACCTCGAGCAGGTCGCTCGCGACGGCGCTGTGCTCGACCCCGAGTACCTCGACCTGCTCCGCAGGACGGACGTGGTGGACTACCACAGCGACAACGCGGTGGCCTACCAGCGGCCTGGGCATCCGGCGCACGTCGTGCGCTTCGGCCACGCGCCGTACCTCGAGATGCCGATCGCACCGCTCGAGGAGCGCCCCATCGACCTCCTCTTCCTGGGCGTCGTGACCAAGCGTCGCGCGGAGGTGCTGGGGCGGGTCATCGCGGCCGGGGTGAAGGTCGTCGCCCCTCCGGCGTTCGTGTACGGCGAAGAGCGCGATGAGCTGGTCCGCAACGCCAAAGCGGTGTTGAACGTCAGCGCCTATGCCTCGACGAGGTTCGAGCAGGTCCGAGCCTCGGTGGTGCTCTCGTGCGGCACGCCCGTGATCACCGAAGACCGCGCATGGCGTCATGAGGACGACGCCTGGATGCAGCCCTACGTGCACCGCTTCGACGCCGAGGACCCCGCCGCCTTCTTCAAGGGTCTCTACGGCTCCGAGCAGTACTTCGCCTCCTGCCGAGACCGCCTTGACGCCTGGAAGCGGGTCGACGTGAGCGACGGCTACCGACAGCTCCTCGGTGCCCTGACGGTGGAGCACCGAAAGGGCTTCGCCCTGTCGGTCTGACACCACCCCACGAGAGTCCCCCTTGCTACAACCATGGAGCACCACGTGATCACCTTCGGCATCTGCATCGGCACTGAGGACAAGTTCCAGCAGTTCGCCGCCCCTTCGGTGGGCCGGTACGGCGAGGAGGACAGCATCGTCCTCGAGAGTCGCGAAAATACATCCATCTTCACCGCGTACAACGAGATGCTCGACGTGGTCCGTGACTGGGAAGACCTCGAGGCACTCGTCCTCATGCACGAGGACGTCGAGCTCCGCGACCCGTCCTTCTGTGCAGCGGTGCGGCGCCTGGCGGGCGATCCCGAGATCGCCGTCATCGGTGTGGTGGGGGCTCGCGGGGTTGACCGGCTGGCCTGGTGGGAGGCCCGGGGCGTCGGTCGGTGCGCCGAGACCCGGGGGCTCGTGGACTTCGGTGGCGGCACGTGCGATGCCGACGCCGTGGACGGTCTGATGCTCGTGCTCACCCCGTGGGCCGTGCGGAACCTGCGCTTCGACGCTGCGAGCTTCTCCGGCTTTCACGCCTACGACGTCGACATCTGCCTGGCCGCCAGGGCGGCCGGCAAGCGGGTCGTGGTCACCGAGATCGACCTCTTCCACCACACCAAGGGTGGCCTGGGAGACGCCGCCGCCTTCCACGCGGCGGACCGGACGCTCCGCGCCAAGTGGTTCGGTGGGCGCGCGGACGGGTCGCGGCTCAGCCTGGTCGGGGCCTCGGGTCGATGAACCAGCCCCCTTCCCCCGCCCCACCTCGCCGGGTGCCCCCGGTCAGGGTCCGCTGGCAGGGCGACCAGTTCCAGAACCACAGCCTGTCGATCGTCAACCGTCAGCTGTGCTCGGTCCTCCTCCAGGACCCGTCCGTGGAGCTGGAGCTCGACACCCGGGAGGCGGCTGACCCCGCAGCGCTCGCCGAGGTGGAAGAGCAGCACCGCCAAGCTGCGGAGCCCTCCTCGCATGGGGACGTCGACGTAACGGTCCGCCACCAGTGGCCCCCGGACTGGACACGTCCCTCGGAGGGCGCCTGGGTCGCCGTCCAGCCCTGGGAGTACGGAGCCGTCCCTCAGGAGTGGCTCGATGGTCTGGCGCAGGTCGACGAGGTCTGGTGCTACTCGTCGTGGGTGAGGGACTGCTACGAGCTCAGCGGTGTCCCCGCTGAAAAGCTGCACGTCGTCCCGCTAGGAGTCGACGCCAGCACCTTCAGTCCCGGTGGGCCGCGTCGTCCCCTGCCGACCAGCAAGACCCGCAAGTTCCTGTTCTGCGGAGGTGTCATCGCACGCAAGGGCATCGACGTCCTCGTCAACGCCTATCGCGCCGAGTTCACCGAGGACGACGACGTCTGCCTGGTCATCAAGGCGCACGGCACCCGGACGAGCTACCAGGGCGCGAACCGGGCCACCGACCTCGTGGAGCTGGCCCAGACCCCCGGCGCCGAGATCCTGGTGATCGACGACGACCTGTCCACCGAGCAGCTGGCGGAGCTCTACCGGTCGTGCACGGCGCTGGTGCACCCCTACCGGGGTGAGGGGTTCGCGCTGCCGGTCGCCGAGGCCATGTCCTGCGGACTGCCCGTAATCGTCACTGACGGCGGGGCCACCGCTGACTTCTGCGACAGCAGCAACGCCTGGCTGGTGCCAGGAGAGATCGTGGAGCTGGACGACTCGAGCCTTGGGCCCAGCGCCCACACATACTTCTGGATCGAGCCTGACGTGCAGTCGCTCCAGCACTGCCTCCGACTCGCGGCCAATGCCTCCCCATCTCAGCTGCAGCGGCTGGGTGAGGCTGGACGCGCGCGCATCGTGTCCGGCTACACCTGGACCCACGCCGCGCGCGAGGTGAGACGTCGCCTGTTGGCTCTAGAGGCGTGAGCCCACGCGCTGGCCCTCCCCGGGACACCCAGGCGTGCGTCTTTGGGCTGGGAGGCCTCTCGCCCCGAGCGGATCGCGAGAGTGCTCAATGTCGGAGGTCGCTCTACGAAGGTTTCGGCGCCGAATCGGCCGGGGCCGCGTCGGACGAGTCCAGCGAGCCAGCAGGGTCGAAGTGGTCCAGGAAGGCCGCAGTGTCCCCGACGAGCCACCGGTGAGTTGACCGGACGAGCGCGTCCGGCCAGTTCCACCACTGCACCCGGAGCATCCGGGCTCGGACGTGCTGATCGAAGCGGAAGCGCAAGATCTTCGCAGAAACCCCACCTACCACGGCATGGGCAGGAACGTCTTTGATCACGAGGGACCCAGACCCCACCACGGCCCCGGTTCCCACCGTGACGGGGCCGAGGATCCGAGCTCCGTACCCGATCCAGACGTCGTCCCCAATCGTGAGGACCTCTCCGGTGCTTCCGCTCGGAAGCTCGTCGTAATCCTCGTCGGGAACGAGTATCCCGACCGGATAGGTCGTCGGGACATCCACCCGGTGTGCACCTCGGAGGTTCAGTTCGAGAAGCTCGCCGTGCGCTGAGTAGATCGCGCCGCCGGAATGGACGATCCGGACCTCGTCGGCCATCGAGCAGTAGCCCCCGATCTCGACCTGGTCTACTGGCGAGTACGTCTTCACCAGAGTCGTTGGCTGTGTGTACGTCGCGGGTCCGATGAAGAGCAGGTCGCTCTGCTTGTCGAGTGATGCGCCGAAGTTGCGCTGCCGGCGCTGGACCTGGGTCATCGCCCCGACGCCTGACCTCTTAACCACGGAAGAGTTCTTGTTGGCCCAGGTGTGCAGCCACGGTGCTAGGTCCACACGGCGTGGCGGGCTTTCCGAGAAGGCCTCGACGAGCAGACCGCGGGGTGCTGCGAAGTACGGTGCAGGGTCGTCTGCATCCGCCAGAGCAAGAGCGTGCATCGACAGCGCTGACCCGGCGAGTTCACGGATCGACGACGGGTGGCAGCACGAATCTGTTCCGCTGAACCACACGACCTGACCTTCGGGCTCAGGCAGGACAAGGCTGAGCGCCTCGAACCTGGTGCTCGATGAGCGGAGACCGTCCTTGCCCCACCCAGAGTGGCCAAGAACTCCGCCACGGCCGGATCGCCCGTCGTGTCGATGAGAACGATCTCGATGGCGCCCAGTGCAGCTTCTGCGATGCTCGTCGCTTTTGTCACGCTGGACAGCAGGACGAGCGCCGATGACGAGACGGGACTGTCGTGTTGCCGCTGACCTGCTCCGCGCGCATGACCGCTGTCCGTCGATCTCGAGGCGGACGGTGACGCCGTCCGGGCAGCCATGCCCGACTGCGTACCCACCGTTCTCCGGACCACCGCCGGCAGACCCGCTGTCATTCACCTGTTCGGCTTAAGTCGTCACGGCCGGGCGTCGATAGACCCCCGTGACCGCCACCCCCGTGACCGCCGACGAGGAACGCCGGGAGACGGCGCCAGAGACGAGCCGACCTCTCGCGCACGTGGGAGAACGGTTGCCGAGCACAGGACCTCCCGCGAACAGGTGTGCGGCAGCTCTAGACGCTGTACGACTCCGCGAGGCGCTCGAAGACCGGGCGTCACGCGCTCTTGGCTCCGGGAACTTTGAGGCCTCGCTGCGCATGCTCGGAGCTGCTGCCGAGACCGCCTGGTTCAACGTCACCGGAGATCGAACCAGCTCTCGCCTGGAGGAGCTGCTCCTGAACGTCGGAGCAGCGATCGGAAAGTGGCCAGAGAGGAGCAGGCGAGCGAGTGCAAGGTCTCGAGTCCTGCACGTGCTCACCGAGGCTTACGCGACAGGTGGCCACACGAGGATCGTCACGAACTGGATCGACGGCCAGATGGGCGTTCGGCACGACGTCCTCCTCACCCGGCAGCGAGTGAGCGTTCCCCAGAACCTCGAGAGGTCCGTCGCCGCCACAGGAGGTGAGATCACGATGGTCGGCGGGCAGCTCATCGACCGAGTGCAGGAGTGCCGGGATCTCGCAGCCGCTGCCGACCTGGTCGTTCTGCACATCCACCCCTACGACGTCATCGCCGTCGCTGCATTGGTCGCCGAAGGTCGCACCACGCCGACAGTCCTCGTCGACCACGCAGACCATGTCTTCTGGGTGGGCGCATGGGCCGTCGACAGGGTCCTCTCACTGCGCCAGACGGGCCGCGTGGAGTGCGCACGCAGGAGGGGCATAGATGAGGACCGCGTCCGACTACTGCCCATCCCCCTCGAGCCCACTACGCCCTGGAGCGCTCCTGCTGTGCGCGAACGCCGCATGCTCGTGGTCACCAGCCCGTACAAGTGCATTCCACTTGCTGGCGAGTCACTCCCACACATGCTGGACCGGTACCTCACGGAGGATGGTCAAGCGTCTGTTGCCGTTGCTGGTGTGTCGGACGGCGACACTGCTTGGAAGCCGGTGAAGGCGAAGCACGGGAGTCGAGTAGAACTGCTGGGAGTCGTCGAAGACCTCTCGGATCTTCGACGGCGCGCCAGCGTCCATCTCGACTCCTTCCCCCTCGCGAGCTCGACAGCATGGCTCGAATCCGCACTGGCGGGACTCCCGGTGGTCAGCTACCGACCGCACGACATCGCCGGCTCGGTACTCGCCGGGGACACGGCCTCGGACTCCGTCCTGATCATCGCGAAGACCATCGACGAGTGGTGCCGAGCCGTGCGAGGGACCCTCGACGGTACTGACCCCGACCGCGGGGCCATCGTCGCGGCTTCTGTTCGAGCCGTTCACGTCGGAGAGTGGACGCCTGCGCTACAGGCGGCACTGGAGGGGGTCGAAGCCCTTCCCCTTCGGGCACGTGCGGTCACGATGGGGCCGAGCGCCCTCCAGCCAGCGGACGCACACCTCGCACACATCCACCGGCTCAGCGGTCAGTCGCTGTCGACGAGCCATGTGCTCTCGGCCTGGGGCTTGGTGCCGTCCCTGCTCGATGAGGTGACTGAGACGGTTGCTGACCTGACTGTGGTCCTCACCATGACCGGTGGCGCCACCGACGTCGTGGCGGCTTTGAGCGCGGTGCTCGAGTCCTGTGGCCCTCTGGGCAGGATCGACTTGCACTGCCTGGACCGCGGGCTGGACACGAGCGGTGTCGAGGCCTTGCAAAGCCTTGATGTCGCTGATCGGGTGACTTGGGACGCAGTGTCGCCGTACGCAGTGCGGGAAGCCCTGCTCGGCACCCGCACCGAGCTGACGTACTTGGTGAGCAGCGAGGTGGCGCTCACACCCGACGGATGCCGCACGGCGCTGTCGGAGATGTCTGCCAGCCAGGATCTCGACATCGTCTTGCACAGGGTCGTCGACGAGGCCGGCGATCCGCTCACCTTCAGATCACTGGAACAGCGAGGGACTGCCGCGGTCGTCCGCGGGAAGCGCGTCATCAAGGACCGGTTGATCACGACGATGTCGGCTGCGGCTCCTCTGCGGTGTCGACCTGTCGCCCGCGGGACCGGACAGGACACGAAGCAGCCGGTCGGCGTCTGACGCAGCGGAAACCTAGGAGCCGAGATCTCGACTGGGCAGGAGTGGACACCCGTCACCACGGAACGACTTCCGCGTCGGGTCTGCTCGTGCAGGACGAGCCTCGGCGAGTGGGACCCAGCCGCCTCATGCCGACGCCGATGCTCCCACATCCGGACTGAGCCGGCAGCGAATTGCGATGTTCGCCGTGAGATCGGCGTCCACGCGGTCTCCGAGGTGGTTGAGGCCCTGGATCAGAGCTGGGGGGTAGTCGAGCATCTGCGCGTTCGGGAGCAGTTTGAGGAAAAAGCCCCGGCGCTCGAAGGGCTCGAAGCCCGCGCCTCGCAGATCGCTCTCGAGGTCGTGGAAGTCGTAGACGCGCTGGTGCCCGACCAGTCGATCGCGCTCACCGAGCTCGTCCAACGACTTCTGAACCCCCATGACCAAGCCCAGCTTGCGGTGCAGGGAGTTCCGGTTGGGCACGACGACCACCAGCTCACCGCCCGGTGTGAGCCACTCTCGCATGTGAGCCGCCAACGAGACCGGCTCATCAACGTGCTCGAAGACGTGGAGCGCTAGGATCTTGTCGACGAGCGCCGGGGGTCTGTAGTCCTCGAACAAGGCGCTCTCCACGGTGACGCTCGGCCAACGCCGCTTGGCCACCTCCACCAAGCTCGGCGACCCCTCGAGCACGATGTAATTGCGCGCGAGGTGGTGCAACCGCTCAACGGTGATGCCTTCGCCCACGCCGAGCTCGAGGACGGAGTCGTCAGTGCAGATGAGGGACGCCAGCCAATCGCAGCAGTGGTGCTGGAGTGCGTCCTCGATGGGCTTATCGGGAACATCGCCAGCGAGGTGGTACCGACTCGCGATTCGCTCGAGCTCTGCAACTCTCCTGTCAGTCATGCCTGCACCACCGTCTCTTCAGCGAACTCAAGGCCTTGCAGGATCTGCTCGTTCATCGACCCCCTTTGGGGACCGAGCAGCTGCCCCATCAGCACCGCTTGAGGCAGCCGTTCGACGAGTTCCGCGCGTTCCCGCGAAATCACCGCCTCGTCAGCGGCCACCGGCACCACGAAGGCCTTCCTCAGCCGCACCACGCGAAGCATCCTGACACCTGCGCTGGACGGGACGTGGGCGAACGCACGCAACTCCTCCACGAGCGTCTGCCCCTCCAAGGCTTCCGTCATGCCGATAGCGGGGCGCGCCTCGATGACGACACGATGCCACGCGGGGTCGCCCCCGGCAGAGTGATCGAGATCAGTGACACGGTAGGTGGACCAGCGGCGAGCAACGACCGAGAGGGAAGAGAACGGCCGCCGGATGGCATGGGATGGGACGAGGCAGAACGCGATGGAGACGTCAGTGGTGGCTGGCTCCGATGGTGGTGGCAGCCCCACGAGGCTCCTGCTGCGGGAACTCGGCAGTCCCAAAGCGGACAGCTCTCCTTCCCAGCTGCGGCCGTTGGTGTCAACAGCCCGGACCCGCCCTTGGATCGTCGCGAGGTTGGCCAATGGCGTCCGGCACACGGTGACGAGGCTGTTCATCTCGATGTCTCGCAGAATCGTTGACACCAGCTCAGCCACCGATCCCGCTGCCGGGACCCAGAACGGGTACTCGCTGAGGGCCGCGCCCCCCACGCTGAACGCTTCCTTCACCGTCTCCGGCCAGTACAGCGGCGCCCACGCAGCTCGGTGGTGGCGTGCGAGCAACGAGTCTGCATGACGGCCCACCACCTTCTGGATGAAGGGTTCGACGAGTTCCTCGTAGTAGATCTGCCCGAGCGTCAGCGCAGACGCTTCCCTGAGGGTCAGCCGGTCGTACACCCCTGAGACGTTCTTGTTGGCCGGGTGCAGCGGCGATTCCACGTCGACATCTGGGAGAGGGGGCGCAGAGCGTCCCCGCAAGATGTCCAGCCGGTTGGAGACGAGATGGTCGGGCCAACGGGTGGAGCCCACGAGCGACTCCGGGGTCGGCACTCGGCGGAGTTCAGCCCAGCTCGCCAGGAAGGCATCGATGCGAGCACCGCTGCGGCGCCAGTCACACGCCACAGCAGACCAGGGCACTAAGGCAGGATCTGGTGGACGTTCGATCATCACCGCCCCGAGATCGAATCTGTGTCCTTCGATCTCAAGTCCGCGGAAGTGACCACCCAACGAACGCCCATCGGTGAACAGCACCGAGCGTCGACCATCCCGAGCCAGAGCCAGGGCCGCGACAGCGACAGCGAGGTTGCTGCCTAAGAGAAGGGCCGGGGACTCAGGCAAGCTCAGCCTCCACCCAGATCTCTGCAGAGAGCTCCGGCATCTCTCGTCCCAAGCGAACCAGTCCGTCAAGCGCGGACGATGTGAGGACGCCGTGGTCGATCATCTGCTGCATCTGCGCATGGCCGAACGGTTTCAACAACAGCCCTCCCCACTCACGCGGGACCAGACCGGATCGCTGGAGCTCCTGCTGGAGTGCATGCAGGTCGTAGGCCCGGCGCTGCTGCATCCGCCTCTGCATGGCCGTCTGGCTAGTGGTGCTCTCGAGCACACCCATCGCCACACCCAGACGCCTATGCACCGACCCAGCATTGGGGACGTTGAAGTGCACGACCGTGCCTGCGTGGCACCACCTCGACAATGACCTGATGAGTAGCGCAGGGTCTGGCACCTCGTGGAGGAGGCTCGCCACAACGATCAGGTCGAACGGGGACCCGTCGACGTCAGCGGGGGCGTCTTCCGCAGTGCTCGTGACCACACTCACCCCGTCCATCCCTCGCGCAAGACGCCGCGCACTCTCAGCGAACGCCTCAGCTGGCTCGATCACCGTCATTGGTACGTCGGTGAGTCGCCTGAAGAGCGGCTCAGCGCCACAGCCGATCTCGAGGACGTTACTGGGGCGGTGCATCGCCACCCGCTCGAGGATGACTTCCCGGCGCAGTCGCACCATGACGTCCTCGAAGGGCAGCTCGTGGTAGTTCGCCACATAGTCACCGAGGTCGCGCACCTCGTCGTTCATCCAACATCCTTTGCCAAGCGGATTTTGGCGCTCTGACCGAAACCCAGGTGATCCTTGAAGCGGAGCAGCCCCCGCGACGGAACGCCACTGTGCGTGGAGGTCCCAACGTCCAAGATGCGGATGCCGGAGTCGCTGCAGTACTGATAGATGGAAGCCGCAAGATGCGCGACGGGGCTCCTGGAGGACCACGTCGGCAGGTGTCCCCACGCGTAGACGTAAAGAGCATCATCTGACGCTCGCATGCAGATCGCACTCGCCACAAGCGCACCGGTGGGCTCTCGGGTGCCGAACAATCTCACGGTCTGCTGACAAGTCCTTGCCATCTGCTCGACGTCATCGAGAGACATGGAAAGTTGCCAGGATTTGCTCGCCCGGTTCTCGGCGATCACCGAGTACACCTCGGGAAGGCATGCGATGTCCAACGCTCCAGAGCTCAGCCCCTCTGCCTCGCACCTCCGCCAGCGCTTTTGGTTCCCCTTGTCCATGCGTTCCACCATGCTGCGACTGTCGACATCCAAAAACTGATCGATCTCGCATCCGACGACCGACCATCCGCGCGACACGAAGGCGAACATGGCGCTGCTGAAAGACTCAGCACCATGCGCGACCGGCGGCGGCTGGCACTCCAAGCGCCTTGCGCCCGCCTCAGCCAGGCAGCCCTCCGCAACTGCGATGAAATCGATCAGATCCGCTCCGGACACACCCTCTGCCCAGACGACACTGGAGAACGGTCCTCGAGGCGGGCTGCACCACACGTCGTCGCGGACGCGGGAGAAGTGGAATCCCGCAACATCGCGCCCACGGTGCTGCATGCGGAAGTACAGCGACTGGTCATCTCGATGCAGCTCGAAGAACTCCCTCGAGCTGAACAGTCCGCCAGGACTCGCATACGGCGGGGTTCCAACGGACCGCGACGGTGGCTCGAAACGGACCTGCAGGTCGGCGGGCATCACGTTCGTAACCTACTTGCCCCGTCCCAGCACCTTGACGCACAAAGCACCACCGAAGACCAACCAGGGGAGAAGGCACGAAAGTGCCGTGCCAGGTCGTAGGCTCGCCGGCTGCGGTGGTTGGATAATCGGGGGAGCATCATCACCTCCGCCTCTACTCCCTTGCCGCTACGACGGCGGCCCTGAGGTGAGAGATGACGAAGTCAACTTCTGGGTCAGTCAGGTAGGGAGCCACTGGCAGCGCCAGAGATCGACTCGAGAAGCCGATCGCACGGGGGAAGGCCTCACGGGTGCCGAACGACGCGGCATAAGCCCGCGAGCGGTGCGGCGGGACGGGGTAGAAGATCTGGGTGCCGACTCCTCGGTCCTGGAGATTCCGCCGCAGCCGGTCACGATCTGGGTGCTGAATGTTGTACACGTGCCAGCAGGGGGTGCAAGCCGCGGGAACCGTCGGCAGCACGATCTCGTCCAAGTCAGCGAGCGCACTGGTATAGGCGGCGGCAATCTGCGCCCTGCGCGCGTTCCACGCATCGACGAAGGGCAGCTGCGCGCGGAGCACCGCAGCTTGCAGCTCATCCATGCGCGAGTTCACACCCTGCACCTCATTCGAGTACTTCTCCCGCGAACCGTAGTTCCTCAACAACTTGACCTGCTCGTACAACTGCTGATCGGCGGTGGTCACCGCACCTGCGTCGCCAAGAGCCCCCAGGTTCTTGGTGGGGTAAAAGCTGAACGCCTCTGCCGTGCCGAAGGCTCCTGCTCTCATCGTGCCTCTGCCGCTGCCATGGGCCTGAGCGGCGTCGGAGATGATTGCAACACTCTCACTGTCAACCACCTCCTCCAACGCTGCGACATCGGCGCAGAGACCGTAGAGGTGCACTGGGATAACAGCTCGCGTGCGAGGCGTCAACGCCTTCTCGACCGCTGAGGCATCGATGAGGTGGGTGTCCGCATCAGCATCGACAGGCACCGGTACGGCACCTACCTCGCTCACAGCCAACCACGTCGCGACGTAGGTGTTCGCGGGAACCACGACCTCGTCACCGGGTCCGACCCCACAGGCGCGGAGCGCCAGCTTCAAGGCGTCGAGTCCATTTCCGACCCCCACGACGTGAGGTACCCGGCACCAATCAGCGAACTCGTGCTCGAAAGCCTCGAGCTCAGGGCCCAAGACGTACCACCCCGAACGCGCGACCCTTAGCAACGCGTCCTCGACGACTCCGCCGAGGAGCGCTTGTTGCCTACTCAGTTCAAGGTAAGGGACCCGCATCAGGCGAACTCCACCTGGCAAGCCAGAGCGAACTCCTCCTCTGTGCGCACGTAGTCCTCCGGATCGTAGGCGTGCGACGCCAGAACCATCAGGACGGCACCAGCGCTGAACCGCGACTGCACTCCCCAGACGAGACGCTTCATGTGAAGGCCGATGGTCGGGTCGTCCAGGACCACCTGGCTGCGAACCTTACCGTCGTGCAGCTCCACCGTCACAGCTCCGCTGGCGCAGACCAGCACCTGTTCGCACAGACGATGGGCATGGCCTCCCCGCACCGCTCCAGCGGGTACTCCAGAGATCATGTAGACCCTGGTGGGAACGAAGGGGAGAGCACCACCGAACTGAGCGTGAACCAGTCGGCCTCGAGGGTCCCTCGCCTCGTCGAAGGCGATCAGGTCGACTCGCTGGACCTCGTCGAGCGACACCGATCGAGTCATGTCGCGTTCGATCCGCCCGAGGGCGCCGGCGCCGTTGGATGACATCGTCCTCACTGCCATGGACACATCTTTCTCCGGGCACACGCGCGACGCGGGACAATCCGAGAAGCCGCACCTGATCATGACGAGGAATGAGCGCGAACCTGTGGACGGTCGAGCGGTGCAGGGCCGCTCGGCCGACTGCCGGTCCTGGTCAACAATGAGGCTGCAGCAGACTCGTTGACGCTAGGCCGTGTGGCTGATGGGCCTGCACTTCCGCTCATCCACCGCCGATGACTACTGAGTGACCACCAGCAGGAGGCTGGAGGCCCGGGACCACGGAGGGCTCCCATGATCACAGGTGTGACTGCGGTCGCTCCCAGCGGCGACGGCGGACCGGTCCGCTTCGCCTTCGCCACCGCGGCGTCCGCACAGGCCTCGAGCGCCGAGGCGTCGTCCTCAGCGCCAGCACCTGCCGTGGCGAAGCCCGAGAGCAGCTCAGCGGGGTCCTCGACCCAGAACGGGGGCACGGGCTACCAGGGCGACCGTGCAGCCACCGGTGCCTACCTGGCCACCCTGCTCGCCGCGTCGATCACCGGTCGTGCACCCGAGGGAGCCCGGCCGGCGAAGATCACTCCTGAGCGGCTGTCGACCCTCATCCAGTACCTCGAGTCGGCCGTGGCGAGCACCGCCCCCGGGCGCTCCGAGGAGGAGCACGCGATCGACCTCAAGAGCTGACCGCAGATCACGACGAAGGCCCCGCGCGACCTGCGCGGGGCCTTCGTCACGTGGGGCCCCGCCGCCGCCCGGGTGGGGAAGTCACCAGGCGGCGGCTGGGGGTCTGGTGGGGCGGGCGTCCTCAGGCGAGGTGCGCCCAGCCGGCGTGGTGCTGGGTCGGCAGCGAGGCGGGGCCCGCCGTCGTCGCCCGGGCCACCGGGGTGGCCGCGGGGACCACCGCGTCAGCGGCGACCACCGCTGACGCCGAGGGTCCCGTCGACGCGTGCGCGGCCACGGCGGCGAAGTACGCCTGGCGGCGACGGTCCACCACGCCGCCCGGGCGGTCCACCGGGCTCACCAGGGTGGGCTCCAGCGAAGCGTTCATGCCGTCGCGCATGAGGCCGAGGGCCTCGGTGCGCAGCTGGCTGACACGTGACTCTGTGACCCCGAGCTCGGTGGCCACGTCGGCCACGGAGCGGTCCTCCAGGTACAGCCCGGCGACGACGACGCGCAGCCGATCGGGCAGCGCGTGCACCGCGGCCTTGAGGTAGCGGACCTGCTCGTCCTGGAGCAGGGCCTCCTCCGGGCCGGGGCCGCTCTGGGGGAGCACGTCTGCGAGGGTGCCGTCGTAGGCGTCGATGCTGACGACGGCGCGCTGCACGTCGTTCTTGACCGCGTCGACCTCACCGGGGGCGACGCCCATGGCAGCGGCGAGCTCGTCGCGGGAGGGCTTGCGCCCCAGCTCGGTGGTCAGCCTCTCCTCGACGCCCTCCATCGCACGGGCCCTGGCGCGGGCACCGCGGGGCGCCCAGTCCATGCCGCGCAGCTCGTCGAGCAGCGCACCGCGGATGCGCAGCGTGGCGTACCGGGCGAAGGGGACGCCGGTGGTCGGGTCGAAGCCCGTCGCGGCGGCGGCGAGGGCCGCCATGCCGGCGGAGACCAGGTCGTCGCGCAGCACGTGGCCCGGTAGGCGCACGAGCATCTCGTTCACCTGGTAGCCGACGATCGGCAGGTGGGAGGTCACGAGCTCCTCGACGGCGCCGCGCGAGAGCGGGGTCCGGGAGGAGGGCAATGACGTCGAGCTGGTCACGGAAGAGGTGTCGGCGGATCGGCGCGTCGGCTTGAGCCGAGCGGGTGGTCCTCCCCCGGTTGCGCTCAGGAGAGCGCCACGAGGACCCGTTCTGCCCGCAGCTTCTCCTCAGCACCGCACCTCGCTGGTCGATGGACAGCGTGATGGACCGCACCGCCGTGGTGGGGTCGAGCACCGTAGAGGAGGGCGCGTGGGCGTCGCCGAGGTCTCCAACGTGCTGTGGCGCGAGCGCGAGCAGCTGGAGCTGCTCCTG
>Ga0325400_1001499_pt1 | contig 19327 bp, 9 predicted proteins | sample PopdelMetagenome_2_FD_205662 | JGI IMG/M metagenome (GOLD analysis project Ga0325400, IMG submission 205662) | Populus deltoides microbial communities from Bellville, Georgia, United States - Xylem-PdKOR-R1 | ecosystem: Host-associated > Plants > Phyllosphere > Stem > Wood/Secondary xylem...
AATTCCGTCAGTGAGTTAACAGTTGTAGTGGTATTTACAGTAATTCCTTTTCAACTCTCTGGAATAAACCAACGAACGTATTTCGTCGATAAGTTAACAGTAGCAATGGCATTTGATGCAATTCTTTTCCAACTTTCTGGAATATACCAGATGAACTTACACCATCAGTGAGTTAACAGTAACAATGACATTTGATGTAATTCTTTTCCATGTATCTGGAATATACCGACGGAATAAGTTTATCGGTGAGTTAACAGTAGTAATTAAATTTGCTGTAATTCTTTTCCAACTATCTGAAATATACTGATAGACTTATTACATCAGTAATACCATCTTTAATTATTTTAAACTATTTTTTTTAAAAAATATATATTGAACAAAAGTGTAAAAATAATAAAAATCCAATAAATAAAAATAAATTACCTTGATAAAAATCAAATATTTATTACAAATTTAAATAGTTGTATGTTTAAATACAATAAAACTAAAATAGAGGTAGCGTTGGGGGAGGAGAAGGTTGGTCGTCGTCGGAACCGTATGGCCAATTAGGGGGTGCACATGTACCACCCATCTAGGATCTCATCTCCATTACCACTCGAGAAAATTTTTCATAATTCGCAGTGAGTCATTTATATTTTTCATTGAGATGGGTCATTCGATCCTGTACTCATAGGAACAACATCGCCTCAAACTCTGGAGTTTGAGTGCTTGGGACCGATTGCAAGAATCTAACGGTCGAAACACCATGGGTCGTCTATAAGTTCTCGATTGTAGTATTAGAGAGTTTATACACCCAATTTCAATCGAGTCCACCAGACGATCCTGCCTCCAACCATAAATCCGGATCGGTATCAGGTGGGTCGAAGGATCGTTCTCGTATCTCTCCTTCAACCGGCTGTTATATGTCTCCTACAAAGAAAAAATAAATTCATCAAATTCAAGTAAATAATAACATAGGAAAAAAATGGTTTAAAAACAACATACCACAAAGTGTTGAGCTCAGCTATCCGCGAACTGTTGCTCCCTTTTTTAGCGGTCATCACTCTGCACTTGTGTTTTCACGAAAAGCTCTAAGAATCGTAGCCTGCAAGATAAAAATATTGCAAGTTAAATATATTTATACAAAACAACAATTAAAAAAATGGATGTAATTAAAAAAAATCTTACCATTCGCTTCACATGCGAAACGAATAGAATGAAGCCGCTAGTGTACATGGTAACAGAACCGTGAACACACCAACTCCAGTTCTTCACACCGGACTGTGACCATCATGTGAAACGCCCTGTGCTGAATGTATTCTGCCCACACATTCTCTGAGATGTATAGTGGCCTGAAATCCTTCCAAACCACCACATCATCAATAACACATCCAACTACAACAATTCAATATTTTCCTAATTTAACATCATTGAACCCTATCCAAATTTGAATTTTAAGCATGAAATCTATTGATTTCTTCACTTAAACTTGTATAATAATTTGAAACTCCTTACTCGACAAAAATATAAACTTTGAATGCTAACTAGTCAAAGTTTTTTGTTCATCCCTTCTTTCCCTCTTTTTTGCCATGGATTTCTTCTTTTCCTCTCCTTTCCCTCACATGATTTCTCTCTTAATTCTTGTTTTAATTGTGTTTAGATTCTTATCCCCTCACTATCTTACCTTAATCATTAGTTTCTCTCAAGGTTTTTGGTGTGAAACTCTCCAAAATTTTCTTTTCTCCTCCTCTCTCTTCTAACAACTTTGGTTAGCTGTACTTAGAGGAAGAATAACTAAAATTTCTAGTTTTTTCCCTTTTATTTATGAAAATGCCATTAATGAGTTTTTATTTTACTTTTCTGCCCAACTGCTGACATTCTCTTATGGTCCTTTTGAACTCCGATCGTCCTCACATTTTACCTAAAGATAGCACAACTTGTTAGGAGACTTTTCGTAAAATATCAGCCAGATCCAATGATCGAATTGAAACTTATGCTTGCTAGCGTAAAATTTGTTAGTATATGATTTTACACCAAAAATTCAAATTTTCTCGTGTCATCCTTGCATGGACGATATTAATTTCTCAACTAAATCTTAGGGGCCATTTTCTTATTCCATAATATATTCATTTTAGATTTCCATCCTTTATTTCATTTACAAGTTTATTATCGTCTCACGATAATATTATTAGTTTCATCTGGGGTTTACACTAATTTTTTTTTAATGTATTTCTTTCCTTTTTTTCCCCATAAATTTAAGCTCATTTAATAATTTCTCTTTTATTTACCATTTATTATAAATTTTGAACTTCTAGGGTTTACATATTCAATATTAAACTATAAATATTTTACATATATATTATTGATATTTATATTGTGGATCAAATTTGGAACGGATTTCAATTCAAGCTTGGTAATATTCATATACATCATTAAATGAAAGAATTTTTTTTTAAAATATATATATTCAATTTGAAACAGTAATATCTAAAAAGAACACATATATTCAAACCACAATCCATCAAGTTGAATCACAACTTCCTTCTTCAAGATTTATTTCATTGTTATTGGTAATCCTCAATCTAGCACATCTGTTATCTTCATCAAATAACATTCCGTAAGAGGTAGCCCAAACATATTCTCCTGTGGCCACTATGTTACTAAATATGATGTCATACCTGGCACATAAGGAGGGCTAAATTTCAGAATGCCTAAACTTCTTTGCTCCTTTTATTTCCTATATAATGAAAGCTAGATATAGTTAATAAAGCTAGAAGATTAATTAAATAATGCAACAACACAAATTAAATTGAAAAGATTAAGATAAAGACAATTGACCAGAAATTTTTTCTTTTCATCATTCATTAGTTGTAGAAATAATCCCAAGTTCACTACTTCAACCAACTCCAGTTTTAGATATTAACTTTTTCCACACCTCCAATCCTTTTTAAATTCCATCCCATTTGTTATTAAGTTGTGCTTTTGTTAAAGAAAAGTTTTGCTTCTCCTAATAGCTTTAATGCAAATGTCACAGAAGATGTGCAACATTGCTTTGGTCTAACAAACTTTATCATGAGTATCAGACCCATCCATTGTTATGTTTGAAAGGGTAATGAAAAGAAAATAAATAATTACCTAAAAGGAACAACCTTTAATGTTTAAAAGGGATGGAAGAGGAAAATAAAAGTAAAAAGCCTAAAACCTCAATAACATTTATGGATCATCTGAAACCTAACAAGATATATTAATGTGTAATTCATTTTATTGGAAAAAACTTATGCAATCATGAAAAAACATTGATATATGTATATGGATAATGACAGAACACAGGTGAAGACTACCTATCCCTTCTTCTTCTTTTTTTTTTTCCCAATAAGTAACATAAGGATTTATAAGGTGCGTGTATATAAGCATGTTTAATTAGCGCGAAATAAAATGCTTGGTCAAAGCTAAAGACAATAGTAAAGAAAAAGAACAAGTCCTAAATCTGTTTCACTACAATACTAAACCACATCCCACACCTATTATCTGTGGATTGGGAGAGATCTGGCTGGACCAAAGTTCCACCGATTTCACATGTTCAATACATTTTTATGTTACTGTAATCTGGCTTCACTTATAGGACCATCTAACCTTTCTAGAGATGAACTAAATGGATTGGTAGCTGGCTAATAGAAGTCAAGATAATATATTCATGACAAAAATAAAACATAAAATTTTAATCCAAGATGTTGCGGTAACAGAACCTAAAGATTAAAACTACCTTTCAAATCTACCTGTCAACCTAAAATGTCTTCAATTTGTTTCTAGGTAGCTGTTTTATGTATATGTGAAATGCTATTAGATGTATTGACTAAGTATAAAAATGTTTGATAACTTTATGAATTGGTGTTCTCTGCAATTATACATTACATTTTAATGAAAATTTTGTAAGTGCAAACAATAATAGACATTGCATTTTATAGTATCATTGTATAAAACAAATTAATCAATCTCAAAGTAGTTTCAAATGTGAAATCATAGTAGCATCTCTTTGAAGACTATATATAAATTTAAATGATTACAACCACTAGTGTTTATGAATTAAATTGAAGCCTAGATTAAATGTTCATAGGAGAAAAGACATCAAAAAAAGAAAAGTCATTTTGTTTAGAATGTAGTGTCTGTCATTTGTTTAACCTCATTTATGTTTAATGATTGAGAACATTAATCTAAGACAACAATAATTGAAGTGATAGCAATCATACGATAAAGATATGAAATCAAACAACAATAATCTTAGAAAAGAAAAGAAAACCCACTAATTTTTGAAACTATATAAATAGATAAAGGTTTGCAAGCAGTAAATAAAAAGGAGAATGAGAAAGCATTCATGCAGATTGGTCTAAATTTAAATCAAACTAACTAGAAAGAAAATACAATCTTATTGTCGTAGGGAAGCACGATTTACAATCCAGAAAAAGCTTGAGTTCGATTTATGTTCTGGGATTGTTGGTTGCAGTCATGAGGAATGTTTGTCTATGTAATTGTTTTCATTTTTCTTTTGTCATTATAGTTAAGGAGAATGAAAAAGAAGAAAACTACAGTGGTCATTCAATGCTTCTCAACAGTAACAAAGGAATCTATTACTGCACACTCACATGAAGGGGGCGTTTGATAATACGATCAAAATATTGTTTGTCCAAAATTTAATGTAATTTTTTTTGTTTAAAATTAATTTTTTATGTGTTTTTGGATCGTTTTGATGCACCAATGTTAAAAATTACTTTTTTTCTTAAAAAAAATTATTTTAATACATTTCCGAGCAAAAAAACACTTTTAAACACAACCTCTACCACACTCTTAAGTAGGAAAAAAAAAAGGTTCAAAATGTTTTTTTAGAGGTCCAACATCAATAAATTGATGGTTCCACTAATAAAAACACAGCTGGGTCTTATAACCAAACAATTAGATACTATAATTCACCCAAAACATGAAACATGAAAATAAACAGGTTTTTAGAGAATCTGTGGAATGGAACCCATATATATTAAAACGAAACTAACATAAATGGGCCTTGCTTCTTTTTTTTTTTGGTCAGAAAGAGGGTTAAGTGGGTGTAAGAGATTAAATTATGAAAATCCAAAACTAAATACGAGCAAGTAAATCTATCAAGATGTACGCCCTGGACCAACTCTGTTGTCTCCAAAACCACGAACTCCCACTGGGTTTGCCAAGACAAACTCATCTTCCATGCCATTCTTGCCTTCACCTCCACAACTATCACCCCACTTCTTACTTCATACAAAACATCTCATGAAGCTTGGACAACACTTACCCGTCTCTATGCGGGAAAATCACGAACACGAATGATGCAACTTAAGAAAGATTTAACCTTGAGCACTCGTGGAAATCACACAGTTACTGAGTTCCTTTAAGCAATTAAAATGCTTGTTGTTGAACTTGCAATCATCGATCATCCGGTTTCAGATAATGATTTAACCCTCTACATTCTAAATGGCTTAGGCCCCAAATTCTGAGAAATTACGGCACCCATTCACGCTTGTAAGACTTCTCTGAAATTTAAAGACCTGCATGATCTTCTTATAGGTCATGAAAGTTATCTTCGACAGTTGAAGAATCAATTGGCAACAACATTTGTACCTATTGCAAATTACTCTTATTGGCAAGGTGGCGCCACTTTACAGTATAAACCAAACACTAAGCCCTTCTTTCACAAGACTCGCAGCACCTATGGGCATAATAAAAATTAGCCCTCACCTTCAGGCTATAGGAAATTTAAGCCTAAGTGCCAATGGTGTGATCAAGTGGGCCATAAAGCCAAAAATTGCCCAAAAATGCCTTCTACTGAATTCACTGTAAACTGTGCAATATCCTCTCAAGAGAAGAAACAAAAGTTGTTGGTTGACTTAGCGGCATCTCATAATATGACCATTGATCTCTCTAAATTGATGATTAATTTTGAATATGATGGTACTGATGAGGTGGTTATTGGTGATGGATCAGGTTTGCCTGTGTCTCATATTGGTTCATTATCTCTTGCATCGTCTAAACATGCCTTTCAATTACGTGATACTCTATGTGTTCCTACAATTCAAAAAAATCTTATTTTTGTTCATTATTTCACCAAACATAATAATGTTTATCTTGAATTTCATCTTACTTATTTTCTAGTGAAGGATCAGATCATGGGGGCGACACTACTCAAAGACGATTGTGAAGATGATGTGTACCCATTTCTAGAAGATCTACCTCCAACCTAAAAAAATATCGTTACCTATGTCCACGAATGTACCACCCCTAATGGATGACACAAAAGACTTGGTTATCCATTGTCAAAATTGGTCCATCATTTAATTCACACTTTTTCTTTACCCACAAATAAGAACAAATCCTTATCTCTTTGTTCTTCATGTTCTCAAAATAAATCCCATCGTTAGACTTTTAATAATCATGGTCTCATTAGCACTGCTTCCTTGAATTTAATTTATACAGATGTTTAGGGCCCATCATATGACGTTGGTATTGAAGGCTCTAAATATTATCTTATTTTTGTTGATCACTATACCAAATACACTTGGCTCTATCCAATGACTCATAAATCAACAATTCAAACAATTTTTCCACAATTCAGAAATCTTATGGAAAATAAGTTTAACACCAAAATAAAGAGTCTTATATTGGTCTCAAATCCTACCTTTCAGTTCATAGAATTAGTCATTATATGACCGCTCTCTATACCCCACAACAAAATGGTATGTTTGAAAGATGTCATCGACAACTTGTTGAGACTGGTCTCACCTTACTCATAGATGCTCACATGCCTCTCTCATACTGGCCATACGTTTTTCAAGTTGCGACCTACCTTATAAATCGAATGCCCACCTCCACCTTGAAAAATCAATCTCTGTTTGAAAAATTGTTCAAACAACTTCCAAACTATCTCAAACTCAAGCAATTTGGCTTTCTATGTTATCCATTAACAGACCTTATAATAAACACAAGTTAGAACCCAAGGCCACACCATACATATTTGTGGGTTACTCCTTCTCTTAAAATACATATCTTTGTCTTGATCCCAAAACTCGAAAGTTGTTTCACTCTCGACATGTCATCTTCCACGAAGGGACCTTTCTTTTTCAGACATCATCCTCTACCACCTCCATGCTCATCTCACCTTCATCATCCATCAAAGACTCCTTTGTTCAAATCTCTTTGCCGCACATTCCCCTGCCTTCTCCTCATCCAATAGAATCTCTAGAATTGGGTGTTGCTGCCTCACCATCATTTGCGAATGGATCATCCCCTTCATCTCTTCCTCGTTAGGTAAGTACTCCCTGCTCTCCTACCTTACTTTCTAGCTAAATTCTTCCATTAGAAGTGCAGCCCCTGCTATTTTTGAGCATACTGACGCGCGCACCCATAGAATGACCACTCGATCTATGAATGATATTTACAAGTCAAAAAAATCCTTTGTAGTCACTAAACACACTCTTCCACCCTCATTGGAACCTAAAAGTGTCTCTGAAGCACTCACTAATTCCAACTGGTGCACTGCCATGTCCTTTAAATTAACCATGTTAATGTCTCATAATACATGACACCTAGTTCCACCTCCCTATAATTGTAATATTGTTGGCTGTAAATGGATGTTTCATATTAAAAGGCATACGAATGGTTCAATTGATCGATTTAAGGCCAGACTAGTGGCCAGAGGGTTCAATTAGAGACCAGGACTTGATTACAAAGAGACATTCAGTCCTGTTGTAAAACCAGTGACCATTTGTATTGTCTTAACCATTGCCATTATGCAAGGTTGGTCTCTCCAGCAATTAAACGTCAATAATACCTTTCTTCATGGGCATCTCACTGAAAAAGTCTATATGAAGCAACCATCTAGTTTCAAGAGTCTGGAAAATCTAAATCATGTTTGCTATCTTACAAAGGCAATATATGGGCTAAAACAAGCACCTCGTGCTTGGTATTATGCTCTCAAATTGGCACTCTCAGAATTTAGTTTCATCAATGCTAAATCTAACTCTTCTCTCTTTGTGTTTTCTGATGGTTTAATACTTGCCTATTGCTTAGTTTATGTTGATGATTTGATCCTCACTGGAAACAACCTGCTGTTTGTTGCAAGCATTATTGCCCAGCTTGGACATAAATTCTCCATCAAGGATATAGCGCCCTTATATTTTTTCCTTGGCATTGAAGTCATCCCTACTGCAGATGGCTTGTTTATAAATCAACATCAGAATATTCGAGACTTGCTTGCTAAAACAAGTATGGATGGAGCTAAAGTTGTCACAACTCCACTCTCTGTCTCGGTTCTTTTAAAGCTAGCAAATGGTTCCTCAACAGTTGATCCCACAGAATATTGACGAGTGATTGGTGCATTGCAATACCTAACCTTAACTCGTCCTGATATCAGTTTTACTGTCAATAAACTCTCACAATTTATGCATCGTCCAACACAGATTCACTAGATAGCCACTAAAAAACTGTTGCGTTATCTAAAGAACACTATCTTTCATGGCATAAATATCAGGAACACTTCACACCCAGCATTGACATGTTTCTCGGATGCTGATTGGGCTGGTAGCTTGGATAAAAGAAAATCAACTTCAGCTTATATCCCCTTTCTTGGTCCCACACCTATCTCATGGAGCTCAAAAAAGCAACGTGTCATTGCTTGGTCATCCATCGAAGCTAAATACAGGGCTTTAGCCATAGCTAAATACAGTGTAGAAATGAAGTTTTCATTTCTACACTCACCTACACTCTTTTGTGATAATTTGGGCGTCACTCAGTTAAGCTTTAATCCTATCCAACACTTAATAATGAAGCACATTCAAATAGATTTTCACTTTGTGCGAGATTTGGTTGAAAAAAAACTTCTTCATGTTCGCCATGTTCAGACTAATGACCAGCTCCTTGATTTACTTAGTAAGCCGCTTTCTAGACAACGGACAAAATATCTACGAGACAAGATCGGCCTAACTAATGGTAGCCCGTTCTTGCGGGGGCGTATTAAGGAAACTAAAGAAATCACAGCAATCACAGCAGTGCCACCTCCAGTCTAGATGTCACCATTTACGTTACTACCAAATCTTGTCTATTCCATGATTTTAGAATCAGTTTTCTATTCCGTTACATATTTTTGAATGCCTAAACTTATGCTCTTCGGTTGTATAAAGATACAAAGTATGTACAGAGAAAAGTGTGTGTTTTTATAGTAAGATCAACCATAACAGTTTGTATCCTCTTTATGGTATCAGAGCTATAATCTCTAACGAGTATCTTTTTTTTTTCCTCTTATCTTCTGCAACATGGCTGCCATCTCTGCATCTACCATTGATTCACCCATCATCACCATCAATACCACCACCACCATCAACACCACCACCACCATCAACAAAAAACTCACCCCTTCCAGCTCTCTTCAATGGAGGGCTCAATATGAGGTATTACTTATTGGTTATGATCTCATTGACTTTGTCACTGGTGCAAAAGAATGTCCAGCCATTGATACAACCAACTTTGTTATCTCCAAAGCCGCAAACTCTCACTGGGTTTTCCAAGACAAACTCATCCTCCATGCCATTCTTGTCTTGACCTGCACAACTATCACCCCACTTCTTACTTCATACAAAACATCTCATGAAGCTTGGAAATAGTGGTGGTGGTGACAAATTGAGGGTTTTGGAGTTTATTTTGACAAGTAATGACCATGTTAAGAACTTGATGAGATGGTTGGATATTGATAAAAAAACATAAAATTACATGACAATGTTTTCTTCTGGTTTCATCTTATCTTAGACCTCGTAAATTTGGTAAAATAGACTGGAGAAATATAGAGAGTGCAGCTATAAGGATGAGCGCAAGGACGTCGTTCAACTTTAATGGTCTTTTTTTTTCTTTAATTTCCATGATAACATTGTCAATGTAAGTGTATTTCCAGAGATTTCAACAATCCAATGCAAGTATTGATGAACAAGACTCTAGTAAAAATTCCATACTCTAGTAATGTGATCATTTTGTTTTATCGAAAGGACTTCTTTTCATCTTAGCTTTTCATCAATTCTATTCGGCATTTTGTCCTCTGCTACCTTTTCATCATTCATCAATTCAATTGATTCTACTTATTTAAGGGATTCATTCTCTTTCAATGATTACTTCTAAACCACCTTTCAAATGGGATACAAAAGTATTTTCCTCATCAAATTCTTGAAGTAGGGACCTTTTCTAATATTTCACCTACTTTAATCCAGATTTCAACTCAGCCAGTTTGATTGCTAGGTTAAACAAGTGATACCCTCCCACTTCCCCACAGAGAAGTTATCGTGCCTCGTTTCTTCATTCTCCTCTTCCAAGCATTTTTTTAATATTTCACTCGGCTTCCAAGTTATTTCAACCACTTTAAAAGAGTTTCAACTTATAGGGTATCACTACTTTTGATGCATTCTAGGATGCTAAACTCTTCTAGGTTTACTATGTTAAAGGCTAATCACATATCAACTGTTCTTACATGGGCACACACAAATCTACTTCTTTTAAAGCATTCAACTACTCTTTAATTTATGAGAAATCATTTACATAATCATTGGCCAAACACCTTTTTTGAGACTTTTGCAACAATGAAAGACGAAATCTAAGGACATAGAGCTATAGGAAAATAAACATCATAGGTTGAGCTTGATGCTATTTGATTGACTTGTGTACGATTATGGTTTCTCTTTTGAGTTGTTGATAAAAAAAGGTTACATTGATGGGAGATTTTAATAGTCAATAAAGGAAGAAAATTGAGCATTTCTATAATATCTTGTACACGAGCATATTTTTTATTAGTGAAAACCTAGAAAATTTCCCGAATCACTCAGAGTTCCTATAGGTTTGGTCTTTTAAGTGAGAACTTTGGAAAGATAAAATCTAACTTGGCTTCACCGCAAATAATGAATCCTTACAAGTATGAAGCTTCATCGATAACAAGCATGTATATCCAATCTTGCTTCTTATGATAAATGTGAAAAGAATTTATATTTATTATTTATGCAATTCTAAGTATTGCATATAGAAATATAGGTTGCTTGGGAAAAAGTTTGACTTCCTTCCAAAACCTACAACATCATATCTAAGCAATGAGGCATAGATAAATAAACACAAGCCTAACTTGAACAGAACCATCAAAAAGAAAATGGAGGCTTTGCCACTACTTGAGTTCTTGATAATCTTCATATATTTCCTCCTCTTCATCAAGAGCTGGTAGGAAGTCAAATTTCTCACCAACATTTACCTTACAATCCCATGCTCTTTTTTTATTATCCATTACAACTAGTTTGTAAATATCCATTTCAATTTGATATACATTTCAAAAACACCATAAAAAAATTTATTTAAATTTTATATCAAAATTTTTGAATATATACGTAAAATGTATTTCTAGTATTAAGAAAATAAAAATAAAAATAAAAATATAATAAAATATATTTTGGATTTGGAATGACAAAATATAACAAAGCCATAATAATAACAAATAAATGAACATTACAGCTTACCTTAGATAGAGTGTATTAGAGGTTATATTGTCTTTCCAAAACATAATTAGGGTTCCTAGTGGCCAAAACAATAGGTGACGACTCCAAATCCTTAAATCATAAAAAGGAATTTCTTATTCTTTCCACACTCAAATCTGATGCTGAAGGATGATAACCACGACATCATTCATATAGAACGAGTATGTAGTACCTTAATGGCTAATAGTAGTTAATAAACATGATACTTAACCTATAACCTTTAGATGCTAGGTTATGTCTTTATATCTCTTCTAAAAGTCTAATTAATTATTTCTAGATAGAATTTTACCTTACTAAGTAATTCGAGAACATATTTAGGTGGTAGCCAATCTGTTTGCCTAATCTATACCCATTATGGGTTGGCTTTCAAGTACCCATAAACATGTATTTTTTGTGCTTCGTTTCTGACATAATCACATTTCTTTTAAAGGATCAATGATACCAAGCATGTGTGTGTGTAGTTAGTGTTCTATTTGGGTTCAAACCTAATGTCTATGATTTGACTTTTTTATATGACTCAATTTAACTTATTTAATCTTAAGGGGGTGTTTAGTATGGGGATATCTTAAATATCCTCTAGCAAGTAATGTAAGATGCCAAGGATATATAATTGTAAGGAAATATTAAATTCCAAGCAATTGGAGATTGCTTTGGACATTAAATTTCCTTTAAAATTATCATATTTCTTGGTGGAAGATAATGTGATTTTTTTATACTTTAATACCCCTTTTTATTTTAAATGAAATAATATGCCCTTGCTTTCATCAATAATAATACAATTATCATTAATGTTTAACTTTTTTTAAAAATAAAATGAAACACTACCTTTGTCCATCATTTTTTAGCATGAACACTATTATAGTATATTACATATTATACGTTAGTACATAATTAGAAAAGGTTTATTATTCTTGTGTTGTAATCTCTACATTAACTATCGTACATTACCCTACATGTATAAATATAAAAGTTAGCTAACTAATAAGTTAAGCCTCTTATTATTCTCAACTTGGTATCTGAGCCATAAAACTTTAAAACTTTGTTTCCTTCTTTTTAATGGACTCTTCTTCTTAGCCATAAGTGCAAACTTCTTCTTAGCCCTCTGTTTTGGAAGCTTTCCCTTCTAATGTCGTGAATTTTAAACCTCTTCGTCTCCTTCTGTTCTGCACTCTTCCCCTCTTGCTACTGCTATGAATCTTGCCATCATGGATGCTTCAATCTTGCACTCTTCCCCTATTATTGTTGTTGTGAATGTTTTAATTGTTCCCCTCTCCAATACTCATCAAGTTATTTCTTTGAAACTTACAAACATGAATTATCTTTAATGGTAAATACAGATGAAACCATATCTCCTTGGATAAGGTGTTTTCCACTATGTTGATGGCTTTTTACCATGTCCTCCTCCTCATATAATTATTGCTGATGGTGTTTCTTTTCAGGTTAATAATTATTTTCTTTGTTGGAAACAACATGACCAACTTACTCTGAGTGCATTAATTTCTTCCCTTTCAATGGATTTATAACATCTTGTTGTCAATTACCAAACCGCGTACTGTGTTTGATGTACTATTAAGCAAGCTCTCATTTCTCCATCTAATTCTCGTATTATGCAACTTTATGGTTTTTTCAAGATCTTTGACAAGATGATGATTCCATCACTATATTTATTAAAAAAGCAAAGGCATTATTTGATGAATTAGTTGTTGCTAGCCGACCAGTTTTCCTAGAGGACTTTAATTTGTATATGTTTCGTGGTCTTCGGGGTGAGTTCAAAAACTTGATAACAAGCCTTGTGACCAAGGCAGAACCTTTTTTGTATGCAAATCTTTATAGTCATCTTTTAACTCATGAGTTCCTTCAAAAGACCTCATTTCAATCCATAGGTGCTGTTAACACCACTCCTTGATTTCCCACATCACTCCAGCCCCCATCAACCCATGTTGCCTAACATCAGACTCCTAGTTTGTATAACAATAATTACAATTTTAGTCGTGCCAAAGGACGCTTCCGTGGAGGCTGGCGTGATAATGCTAACAGGAACTGTAACAACTCTGATAACATAACTGACGTTTAAAGTTTTAATAGGTCTTCAAACACCAACTGGAGGCAATGAAATTGACAATAAAATCGATGGAATCATGGCTCTTCACAGTGGTCTAATGTCGGGTGTTAGTTGTGCTAAACCTTCTGTCACTCAGCCCCTCAATGTGCCCAGCTTCAAAGCCATGAAAAACACGTAATGCCAATCTTGTGCTCAACAATATTTCCACAACAAACTATGGGTATTGGTTTCTTGATATTAGTATAAATCAACATGTCACACCTGATCTTGTAAATCTGACGGGGTCAAAACCATATCTCGATAATGATCACATGCATGTTCATGATTATAAGGGACTTTTCATATCTAATATTGGTCATACTATATTGATCTTGATAATAATGTTTATTTTGAATTTCACTCATTTGTGTTTTATATTAAGAATCTCAAAACCAAGATATTAATTCTTTTCGGTCAGAGTAAAAATGGTTTCTATGTTTTGTACGAGTCTTCTGTCACGTCAATACCTTCTAATTATTATCAATTCCATAAAAAATCAATTTCCTCAAATTTCCTTAAATTTCCATCTTGACAATAAAATTGACTAAATATAATTGGTATCCATTAAATATCCATGGTTTTTTCAATTATAACACACCTAAATTACAAAATCAAACTCAATTCCATCAAATGATAAATGAAATTAATTTTTTTCCAAATCCCAAATAAATCCTAACATATGATTAATATATTAATACAACAAAATTCTATATGAAAAAACTGTATAACACTTAAATATACAAGAAAACTACAAATAATACAAAAAATATTTCAATAAATTAACCTAAACCATAAATGGGTTACAAAAAAATTAGTGTAGATTTACTTACTAGGTATAATGATGCTGCACGAGAAATTGAACCAAGATAGGAATGTTAACATTATTGATAGATTTAGATTGATATTAGTAATTTGGGGGTGGTTGGATTTGTGATGTTGGTGGATGGATTTGTGAGAAAATAGAGGAAGGGGCTACTACTTTGGGACATGGTGGATAGTTGAGGTTGTGATTGTTTATGGTATATGATGGGGCCGGATACTATGAGGCTAGTGTTTGTGCTCATTAATTGCTACTTCGGGGGAATATGTTGATTTTATTTTTGCAGGTGACATTTCTATTGGATGAGAAGGAGATGACAATGGAAGGCGATGGATATTTTATTGCTAGAATACGCAGCATAGTGATCGTTAATTTTATGCTATTTGTTTATTGATTTCTCCTGTAAAAGTTTTTCGTTTATCTTCTTTGTTCTGTCCCATCATTTGGTTGGTTTTTGCATTCATTAGGTTTTATTTATCAATAAATAAATAAAAGAAAAAAAAGAAAAGGGGATAATTATTTTTGGTTCAGTTTTTATAAAAAAATAACTAAACTGGTTTTTTTTAAAACTAAAACCGGTTCAAACTGACCAGTTTCTGTTCGGTTTGACCCGGTTTTTTTGGTTTGGCTCGATTTGTTTCCGGTTTGGGTTTGGTTCGATTTGATTTTTACAGTTTCAAGCTTATAAAATGGAACCGAACCAGTTGGTTTTTTTAAAATTCTAATCGATTTTTTTATGGTTCAGTTTTTTCTATTTTTTTTTAATTTAATTAATTTTTTGATATTTTTACTCACCTCTATCTTTATGCTGGTCTCGCTCTCTTTCAGTATTTAAATTATTGAAAAGCCCTTGATACCATCCTAATATTATAAAAAGAAAAAACATGTGGTAAAAATAAAAACACGGGAGGCCTAAATTTTTTAAAGTTAAAGACTAGTATGTCATTTTACAATAGAAAAAATACACAAAAATAAAATTTTTAAAAATAACTTTTTTTTGTAAGGTCAAAATTTTTAAGCTTTTAAAAGCATCATCATTCTTTAACTTTACAAAATAGAGTTGAAAATACATGAGAGCTATTGGACAAAAAATCTATTTTCTTACCTTTTAATGATGATGAAGTAATTTCATTACATAAAAAAAAACCTTAAATTTACTAAATTATTCAGATCAATTAATAAATGATATCTTGATTTAAAAAAAAAAAAAAAATCTACTACTATAGCCAAGGCAATTGTTTAGTGCATTGAAGAATAAAATTATCAATACACTACTTGAAAGGAATCTGCAGTATTTCTCCAAACATGCTACAAGAAAAAGCATAGTCCTTTTAGTTTTTTCCCCCCCTGTAATAAGCTAGCACGTGCGGATGCCGCGAAGCCCAATTAGTAAGCTAAAATCAACACAAAGTCTAAAGACAGAAAGAAGTGGTTTAACCTTCTTTGAACTAATTATTACCAACCCTGCAATATTGAAACTTTGAAGAGAAAGAGGGGGGAGGGAGGGAGGCTACAACAAACTAACTCTTGGCTTTTGTCCCTTTTACCATGACGGAAAAATCCAGCCTCCCGAAGAAGCATCCTAAGTTGCGGTTGCGGTATGCATGTATTTTCGAGCTCAGGGTTTCTGCTGAAGATAAGTCCTCGAAACTCTTACACAGTGCTTGAAAATCCCTCTGAAGCTATTAGTCAACCCTTTACATCTATTGCTTACCACATGAATTATTACACAATGTTTTCAAAGTTACTGCTATAAGTAATCCTACATATAAAATATTAATCCCCTTAAGCAAGGATGCTAAAATTGCGGTTCCCACGACGTGCCGTGCCTTCTCAGATACTGTTGCTTCTTCCGCACTAAAATAATAGCAATAAACTGATTACTGAAGTACATTACTTGCGAGACCAGCCATGTAATTCTGTGAGAATAGTATAATAAAAGAGTACAAACTAAGTATAAAAAATTCGAATAAATGAACAAGTAGACAAAATAACATAGACATTAGACATCCACTCAGATACTGAAAGAATCATAAACAAATATACTAAAATAAGAAACAGTTGATCCCTCTATATATGAAGTATGAATAAATCTGAATTAGGATTTCCCAATTTCAAAACTAACAAGAATAGAATCACACAACTAATTTCATAGATTCGTTCCAACACTAGAGATTGGATTTTCTTTATAAGAAGAAGAAGAAGAATACATAAGGTGGTTACATTAATGAACATGAATAATACAAAGAGGATATCTAATAAAAATTACCACCTCAATGGTGCAATGGGTTTGGACCAGTTGGAACCAGTCGTTTTTCAACGCCATAAAGTGGATCAATCTCACCTCTGGTTGGGTCGGGGTGCATCGGCACATGCCTCTGGTGATGCCTGCTCATGATAGCGGTGAAGTCAACATTGCTAACCAACATTTTTCTATTGCTCAATGTGCGAGGAGATACATGTACGCTGTTATTGTTGTGGATGATATTATTGTTGTTGAGAAAGAAATAGCACCAACCGTGAAAGAAGAAGAGGAAAAGAAAGAGCCAGGCAATGATACTAAAGGAATACTGAGGGATTTTCATGGCTATATTCATGATGAACAGGCTGATTCAAGATGAAATGTGATGGCATGGATAGAGAAGAGACTTTATTATTGAAGAGATAGAAAGAACTGCAATTAGATTGACAGCTTGAATGTGCTGCTATAGCTAGAGGAGTAGCACAATAAATGTTGAAAAAGGTTGACATCGGACTGTGCTTGCTTCCATGAGACAAACGGTTTATGCTAATTTATTTCTTTGAGAGAGAGAGAAGGAAGGAGAGAGGTCCAGCAGAAGCGGAGAGGAAGCAGAATTGTCGAGCATTCTTCATCCAATGGAACTCCCTTTGCGTTCAAGGAACCAAGGGTCATTAAAAGCACAGATTGTCAAACCTTGAATTATTTATTGGAAGGAGTAAGTAGTATATTTATAAAAAGGATGTCTTACTAATACTATATTACATTTATACACCTACTAATACATAATCTAGACTTACGCCCCATCTGTACAAGAAAAAGGTAAAATTATCTATGTATATTCTTGAAAGTGGAGGTGTTGACAATCTGGCTTTTAGCTCCACGGTACACTTCACTAATTATCGTATATGGGTGTGTTTGCGCTCAAATTTGTACATATATATATAAGCAAATTGCCCTCTCAAATATTTGCAGAATATTTCCCCTCCCTCTCCTTTAATATACATCTAACCACTTATGTCGCTAGCCCACATCCTCCTGATCACCCTTGAAGTATGGAATGAGTCTCCTTTTTTTATATGATTGTACAAGATCCATTTTGAAATTAACTTGCTAATCAGAGAGCGATTTGGTATTTGATAAAACCATCTCAGAAAACACGGTTTCTGCTAATGTTTCAGGACGTAGATGTATATATATATGCAATCCTCGAGCCAGCTTGATTATGATCCAATTAACTATTTATTGGATTTAGATTATACTATAGTACATATCTTGGATTAGGCTATAGAATATCTCCTCCTTTCCTGATAAGAAAATGAAACTTATTTTAATTTGTGTATAGATATTTTTTATTTTATCCAGAACTCACGTTACGCGGCTGTCCAAGCTGCAGGTTTTCAGGGATCAAATCCAGTAGGGATGGCTGCCTTAAGAAACACACTATTGAACGAGGAGAACCCCTCCCCGTCCCCTTCCAAAATATTAAAATAATTCAAAGACAACTCAACGCACAAATTTGAATTCAGGAGATGCATGGATTTGTATTTTGTCTGTATATCCATGGCAATATAGAATGCATTAATGTGTGCTGAGTTGACCTTCAGCGCTATGATTATCAAAAGTATTCCACCTTTGATTAATTGAATATTCAACTATCTATAGAATGCTCGGAAAAGAGATTGTTATTACATGATGAGTTGCATATAGAATATAAATTCATTTGATTGGTAAATTAGTACCCGATCTCATTCTAATAGGAAATCTTGAGGGACTACAAAGACCTCTATTACCTGCCTTGTCCACCTACACTTAATTACTAGAATAAGAACCCGTTAGGTGCAATCAAAGCTTTATAACTTTTCAAAAAAAAATTATTTTTTTATGTTTTTAGATCTTATTAATACACTAATATTAAAAATAAATATTATTTTGATATATTTTCAAGGTAAAAATACTTTGTAAAGCTACCGTTAATCACCGTAACAAACACATCTCGGAATTAGAGTAAATGATTTTTAAAAAACAAATGTAAAGTTTGATGATTTTTAAACAATGTAAACGCAGTACTAATTAGTAACAAAATCTCATTTTTACGCTTGGTCATAGGTATGCATGTTCTATTCTACAACTTAAAAAAATACATGGGACTGCCAAGTCTATGGGGGCATGGGCAGCCCTATTCAACGACAACGACAACGACTTCGAAGGTAAAACCTCCTTCCCTTAATATTGTTCACATGACTCCATGCAAGAAGAGGAGGACAAAGATCCATAATGGTTGTGTGTGTTTGCATTAGCTCCAAAGGCAGGTGGAACCAAATTCCAAAGGTCGTGAGACTTCGCATATCTTCCGGAAGTGGTGATGACTAGGAAATTGTAATGCCTTTTTTTCAAATGGAGAAAGTAAGCCCTTTTTGGAGAGACCACGAAGATAGTAGATCTCCCCTGGTTTCCTCAATCGTGTCCACTTTCCATCTATAAGCTATGGATAGTGGACAGCACTTGCCTCCCGATTTAAAAAAGTGTCAAAAGAGTAGTTGGCCATCACAAGAAAATAAAAAGATCATCACCAACTAATGCATCAAAAGTCCACCCGTGCAATTTAAATGAAG
>Ga0325400_1001500_pt1 | contig 19327 bp, 18 predicted proteins | sample PopdelMetagenome_2_FD_205662 | JGI IMG/M metagenome (GOLD analysis project Ga0325400, IMG submission 205662) | Populus deltoides microbial communities from Bellville, Georgia, United States - Xylem-PdKOR-R1 | ecosystem: Host-associated > Plants > Phyllosphere > Stem > Wood/Secondary xylem...
CGGATCGCCTCCAGCGCCACCTTCGCCTTGAACTCGCCCGTATACCGCTTCCGCGTCGTCTTCATGCCGTCCATCCCTCACCTCCGGGATAACTTAGCCTCCTGTCCAGAATTCCGGCACCACCTCAATGGTCATGGCCATGTTAGAGCGTGTTGCACCGCCAATCGCGAAGATCCGGTCTGTTGAACGCACCTCACCCGTGCGCATGCCCTCGAGCAGCTGCACCGCCGCCGTCGACAGCGGCACTACATGCTCCTGTCCCGCCTTCATCCGCGTACCAGGCGCCGTCCACAGCCGCTGCTCGAGGTCGATCTCACCCCAGTTCGCACCCAACGCCTCGCCGCTGCGCGCGGCCGTCAGGATGGTGAACTCCAGGCACCGGGCCGCCAACGCTACGCGACCACGCAGGTCCTGCATGAAGTTCGGCATCTGGGCGTAGGGCAGCGCTTTGTGATGCCCCCGCACCATGCCGCCCTGCTTGGGCAGCAGCAGTGCCATATGCCCCTTGAGTGATGCCGGGTTGAGCGCGTCACGTGGACGCAGGCCGCGGACCTTGGCGGCGTCGAGGATCTTTTCGATGCGGCCCCGCAGCCTCGACGCCGTCTCGGCCTTGGTTAGCCAGATCGGACGCAGCACGTCGAGCACCATGGCCGTGTCCACCGTGTCGATCGGCACGTCGGCGATCGCGGCGGCGTGATCCCGAAGGGAGTTGCGCCATTGCTGGCGGTGGGTGGCGTTCTTCCATCCCGCCTCGACGCTGGCAATGTACGCCTCGGCGAACTCGCTGAAGGTCGGTGTCGGCTCCGCTTCAGCAGGCGTGGCTGCGTCGAGGATGCTGCGCGGGTTCCTGCCTAGAGCCGCGGCCTCTCGCATGGCGGTGGCCAGCGCCCGCGCGGCCGCTAGGCTCAGCGCCTTGGTCGATCCGAGACCGATCTCCGCCCGCCTGCCGTCGGTCGTAACCATGAACACCCATGAGCGTGAGCCCGCGGCGGTGATGCGCAGGTAGAGCCCGCCTCCGTCGGCGTGGCGTCCAGCCTCCTTCAACGTCGAGATCTGACGAGCGGTGAGCTTGTTCAATGCGCGGGACACACCGTTCTCCGTCGAACCCTGGACGACGTGTACCGTGCCCACTTCCGTGCCCACTTCCGTGCCCACTTTCAACATGGCTTTCAGCGGTTGGGAGCGAGCAGCAACGGACAGAAAGAACGATGCCGAACCCGTAGAACCATATGTATATTAGTCACTTATGAACGCTGGCAGTCAACGGCGGACTGCTACTTATAATCCCTCCGTCTCCGCCACCTCAGTCCCCCGGCTGGGCGCGCCGACAGCCGCCAATTTCCCTCCTTGGACCGCCGCCGGCGTCCTGAATGGGTCGCTCTCCGACCTTGACGCCCGCCCTTGCCGGAGGCGGAGCCGCTGGTTGGGACGATCCGGGGCAGGGGGCACGCCCTGCAGTCAGTGCGGGCGTGGCGCGCATCGTGCTGGAGACGGTGCACGACACGCTGCTGCGGGTCGTGTTGCAGACGGCGCGAGACGACCACGAGACGCGGCGCGAGCGGCAGCGCGATGGCATTGAGATCGCCGGGCGGGCAGGGCGGTTCACCAGGGCAGAAGTCAGTTCGCAGAGCGTCAAGCCGTACATCGTATCTGAACGAGAGCCTGCTGGGGCTGCACATCCCGATGGTCTTCGTCTCCGCCTTCGAGAATGATCAGGCCTGCGCCGTCCATCCCCGCCAGGTAAACCCGGTGTAGAACAGCTCGGCCGCCACGAATCCCGCTTCGGCGAGGCAGGCCTCGTCCTCCGCGGGGGGCAACATGGCAAGGCTGGCCGACACCGCGGCGCGGGCCTGCTCGACCTGTTCGGCGTCTGCGCCGGAGGCGAGCGCGAAGGCGGCGTAGCGGTCGAGCCAGCGGGTGCGGGCTGGTTCGTCCTGCGGGAAGCTGGAGTGCGCGACGACGAGCGGGGCTCCGGGCCGCATCCGTCGGCGCATCTCCCGCAGCGTGCGGACACGTTCGTCGCGCGGGAGGAAATGAAGGGTGAGAAGGCAGGTGGCCGCGTCGAACGGTCCTGCGGGAGCATCGTCGATGTAACTCTCGATCAGGTCGACGCGGGCGGCCTCGGCACCGAGCATGTCGCGGGCGAGGTCGAGCATGGGGCCGGCCGGGTCGACGCCGGTGAAACGCCAGCCGGGCCGCGCGTCGGCGAACGCCCGCAGTTCCAGTCCGCCGCCCGCACCCAGGACCAGCACGTGCGCGTCGGCCGGCGCGCGCTCGGCGAGCAGGATCGCGGTCATGCGATGCAGGGCGTCGAGGCCGGGAACGAACAGGCGTGGTCCCTGCGTGTAGGCCGCGACCCGCTCCGGGTCCGAGAACATGGTGAGGAATGCCTGATTGGCGTCAGCCATCGGGCCGGTCCCCGAAGCGGGGCGCACGTGCGAAGTCGGCCTTGGCGAAGGGACGGTCGCGGAACAGGTAGCCGTAGTAGAAGGTGCGCAGCCGCTGATGAAACGCGCGGATGCGGTCCTGATAGGCGAGCTGGGCCTGGAGGTCGGTGCGGGCAAGCCGGGTGAGCAGCCCCTGGACGCCGACCGAGGGCAGTACCCAGCCCAGCGCGCGCCCGGCCGCGTCGCGCGCTTCCAGCCCGCCGCGATAGGCTCGGACCCGGTCCGCGACGCTCTCATCCCCGTTCTGGTGAAACGCGAGGTACCACTTGTAATGGAAGGCAGGTCCCAGCGGCGCGGAGTCCGCCCACTCAGGATGATGCGCGTAGAAGCGGCGCATCGTGTCCTCGCGGGGCACGTCCCAGGCGCGGTTGACCGCCTCGCGCTGCGCCATCGCGATCTCGGCACCCTGGTTGACCGGCAGCGCGGCGTTGATCCCAACGTTGGCCAGCGTGGGGATGACCAGCACGAGCACGAGCCACGCCGCCGCCAGCGTCGCGGCGTTGGCGACCGAGCTCCAGCGCAGGCGGGAGACAAGGGCGGCCTGCTCGGTCCAGAACAGGAGATATGCGGCTATCAACAGCACCACGAGGAGGATCGTGCCGACCGCCACGCCCTCGACCGCGGCGGCGATCACGAAGGGCAGGGCGAGCGCTGCCCAGAGAAGAAGGAGCCGCAGCCCCGTGCGCCGCCGCCACAACGCGCTGCTGCCGGGCAGCGCGTTCAGCGTCCGCTCGCGCCCGGCCTCGCGTTCGCCCGAATGAAGGTCGTGAAACAGCGCGATCGTGAACAGGGGCGCGAGGAAGACGAGCACGAAGGCAAAATCGAAGCGGCCGGGCAGCGCCAGCTCGGGATTGAACGTGTCGCCGTCCCAGACCTGCGCCTCCAGCCCCAGCGCTCGGACGCGCATGATATAGGGCGACACGTCGCGCATGCCGAGCGCCGCGAAGGCGAGCGGCGCAGGCGCGTCCCAGGTCGGGTGGAAGCTGTAATAGGCGGCGGAGCCGGCGTCCTTCGTCGCGTCGACGAAGCCGGCGACCGCGCCGATGTCCTCGGCCTGTGCCGCCGGGATGGCGGCGATCGCCGCCCGCTGGCGAGCGACCTCGGCCAGCCCCGCGCCGAGCGAGGCGACCGTCAGCGCGGAGAGCAGCGCCAGCGCCGCGACGGTCAGCCGCTGCCGCAGCAGTAGGCGCAGTTCGTGGGCGAGGAGGGTCAACGGGTTTCTCCCAGCCGGCGCGTGGCAAGCGTCAGCAGCAGGACCACGACCGCGAGCCAGCCCATCACGATGCCTAGGCCGGGTAGCGCCGCACGCGCCAGAACCGCCCCGGTCGGCGCGGCGAAGGCGAAGTCCGGCATCGCCTGCCAGTTGGTGGCGGATACCCGCTTCCGCCGGTCGGCGCCGGCGTCGACCGCGGTGTCGTCGGCGTAACTGACGTCGTCTGCTTGCATGCGGTTGAGCCGCTGGACCAGGGCGTAGCGGTATCGTTCCGCCTGATCGAGGAAGCGGCGGTGGCCGGCGAAGTCGGTGCCCGCCGCCGCCATCGACAGCGAGCGGATCGCGACGGTCGGGCTGACGACCCCGGCCGCGCCGACCAGCGCGATCTGCCGCTCCTGGTCGCGGTAGCTCTCGCCGGAATAGCGGTCGAACAGTTCGGAGGAGAGCCGCTCGCTCTCGACGCTCTGGACGCCTTTGAAGTTGACGGGCAGGTCCTCGACGCGGGCCACACCGTAGCGGGCGAGAACGTCCCGCTTGAACTTGGCGTAGTGCGGATCGTCGGGATTGTGGCTGTCGCCCATCCGCCTGAGGTCGCGGGCGACGGCGACGTCGGTCTGGAACCGGTTGCGGAGCGGTACGGCGGCACCTGCCACGTCGGGCGCGACGCGCGGCAGCAGCACCGCCGTCACCGCCCAGATCGCCACCAGCGCGAGCAACGCGTCGCGGCTGCGCCGGACCAGAGCCGAAACGAGCAGGACGACGACCACCCAGACCGCGAGGTAGGCGAGATAGCCCGCCGCGATGACCGCCATCGGCAGCGCCGGCGCGCCCGGCTGACCGGCGACGGCGACGAAGCCCAGCATCGCGGGCAATCCCGCGATGGTCGCGACGGCGCCGAGCGCGAGGAACTTGCCCCGGACGAGGCTCCCGCGCGACACGCCCTGGAGCATCAGCAGCCCGAGCGTGCCGCGCTCGCGCTCGCGGGCGAGCGCGCCGTAGCCGAGGAAGATCAGCAGCAGCGGTGCTACGACCTGGAGCACGAAGGCGGGCGTCAGCTGGCCGAAGCGGACCAGCAGCGAGCTCTGACGCACGTCGCCGAAATTGGCGCTGTTCTGGCGATGACCTTCAAGGAACATCGAGTTGCCGGTGAACGCATCGACGCCGGGGTCGAACGCGGCGAGCGGCCCGAGGGGCCGGAAGACGAAGGTGCCGTAGTGGACGACGCGGTGCGGGTGGCGATCGGGCTGCGCCTCGAACGCGGCCTCCGCGCCGTGCTGCTGGCGCTCGCGCAAGGCCTCGATGCCGCGCCGGTGCGCCCAGCTGGTCGCCACCGCGGTCAAGGTGAGGAGGACGAGCAGCGCCACGGCGATCACCGCGACGCGGTTGCGGCGCAGCAGGCGCAGCTCGTCGCGCGCGATCAGGGTAGCGGCGCTCACGCCGCGACCCTGTCGGCGGCGACCTGGAACCGGGCGTGAAGCGCGCGCAGGTCGAACCGGTCGGAACCCTCAGCCGCGACCTCGTCCGAAAGACGGCCCGCTTCCAGGAAGCCGATGCGGTCGGCGACGTCGGCGGCCGACAGCAGGTCGTGCGTCACCATCAGCACCGCGGTGCCGCGGTCGCGCACCCAGCCGAGCAGCGCGTTGAAGTCGGCGGTGGCGCGCGGGTCGAGACCGGATGTCGGCTCGTCGAGCAGCAGCACCGGCACCTCGCGCAGCAGCGCCACCGCGATCGCGACCTTCTGGCGCATGCCCTTGGAGAAGCCGCCGAGCCGCTGGTCCCAGGCGCGTTCCTGAAGACCCGCGGCGGTGAAGGCGTCCGTCACCGCCGAACGCGCCGGCCGCTGCCCCGACAGGGCGAGGAGGTAGTCGGCGTTCTCCGTCGCGGACAGGTGCTCGTAGAGGGCGACGTTCTCGGGCAGATAGGCGATCCGGCGGCGGGCACCGTCCGGGTCCGCCGCCGGGTCGACGCGGCACACCGACACCTCCCCGCCCGCGGCCTTTTGGAAGCCGAGCAGAATCGAGAGCGTGGTCGACTTGCCCGCGCCGTTGCCGCCGAGCAGCGCCGTGACGCTGGCCGGCGCGACGGAGAGCGAGAGCCCGTCGAGAACGCGGTGGTCGCCATAGGCGAGCGTCACGTCACGCAGGAGGATGGGGTCGGTCATCAGCTGATCCTCAGAGTCGAAAGCCCGCGCGCGCGAAAAACTGACGGGGCGCGCCCGACTGGATCCACAGCCGCGAGTAGCTGTTCGGATAATAGTTCTCGTCGAAGAGGTTGGTCACCTCGCCGGAGAGGCGGATGTTCTCCGTCACGTCCAGGGCGGCGTGGAGGCGGACGGTCGTGTAGGACGGCAGCTCGAAGAAGGAGCCGTCCGGAAAGCGGTAGCCGGTCTCGCCGAGCCTGCGGCCGACGTAGTTCACGCCGCCGCCGACCGTCAGCTTGCGCTCGCCGCCCAAGTCGAAATCCCTGAGCAGCAGCGCGGAGCCGCTGGTCCCGGGGATGTTGATGAGCGGATCGCCGACGCGCAGCGCGAAGCCGAAGTTCGGGTCCGTCGCCGCCGCGCGCACCTCCGCGTCGATATAGGCGAAGGCGGCCGAGAGGCGGAAGCCGGCGGGCAGCGCCAGATCGGCGTCCGCCTCCACCCCGCGGCTGCGCGCGCGGCCGAGCGAGCGGGAGAAACCCGGATTCGCCGGATCGGCGGTGAGGACGTTGGTCTTGCTGGTATGGAACGCCGCCACCGTGCCGGTCAGCCGGTCGCCGAACGCGGCGAACTTGGCGCCCGCCTCGTAGCTCGCGGTGTACTCGGGCTCGAACAGCGTGGAGGCCCCGGTCGCGTCGGGCGCGCCGGTGCCGATGTTGGCGCGGAACCCCTTGGCATAGGTGGCGTAGAGCGTCAGCGGCCGGGCGACCTCGTACGCCACGCCCACCTGGGGACTGAAACGCCGGTCGTCGCGGCGCGCGGCGAGCGGCGGCCGCCCACCGGTGCCGGGGATGCGGAAGCTCACCTGACGCTCCAAGTGGTCGAAGCGGCCGCCGAGCCTGACCTTCAGCGCGTCGGTGACGTCGATCTGGTCCTGGACGTAGACGCCGTAGCTCCACTGCCGCTCGCGCTGGTTGGTGAAGGGGGCCACCGCCGGCAGATTGCCGTAGACGGGATCGAACACGTCGATCGCGTCGGCAGCGGCGAGCTGGGCCGGTGTCGCGGCGGGCGTGAGCGCGTTGGCGCCGGTGCCCGGCCGTATGCGGTCCTCGCGCCGGTCGAGGTCGTACTCGTCGTGATCCGCGCCGATCAGCAGGTGATGGGTCAGAGGGCCGGTGTCGAAGCGGCCGCTCACCTCGCCGCGAAACACGATGTTGTCCGTCCGGTAGTCGCGGAAGCGGCGCTGACGCGACAGGATCGGCGTGGTCGCGACCGCGGCGTTGCTGAAGTAGGGCTGGCGCGCGTCGGCGTTCTCACCCTCCGTCGAGAAGCCGCCGAAGCTGGTGTCGCGGTACGAGGCGCCGAGCAGCACCGACCAGCCGGGGCCGAAATCGTGCTGGATCTGGAACTGATGGCCGAGCGCGTCCACCGTCACGTCGCCGTCGCCGGGCTCTCCCAGGAAGCGCGAGCGGGGCAGCCCGCGGGCGCTGCCGTTCACCGATGCGACGCCGCGGTCGAACGGCAGTTCCTGGCGCACATATTCCAGCTCGTAGGACAGGCTGGTGTCGGTTGCCGGTCGAACGAGCAGCGACGGCGTGATCGTGTACTTCTTGAAGTGGATGAAGTCGCGGAAGCTGTCGCCTTCGTCATAGGCGCCGGTCACGCGCACGCCCACTCCGCTGGTGACGGGCAAGTTGACGTCCGCCTCGCCGCGGAAGCGGTCGAAACTGCCGTAGCCGGCGGTGGCGCTCGCCGCGAACGCGTCCAGTTGCGGCTTCTTGGTGATGATGTTGAGCGTGCCGCCGGGCTCGCCGCGTCCGAACAGTGCCGAGGAAGGCCCCTTCAGTATCTCGATCCGCTCGACGTTGGACGTGTCGCGAATGCCGCCGTAGCCGCGCGAGGCGTTGAAGCCGTTCAGGAGGTAGCTGCTCGATGTCTGCTCGTCGCCCGCGAAGCCGCGGATCGCGAAGCTGTCGAACAGGCCGCCGAAATTGTTCTGCCGGGCAACGCTGCCGGCAAAGTCGAGCGCTTCGTCCAGACGGGTCACGCCGGCGTCCGCCAGCTTCTCGGCGGACAGGACCTGAACGCTCTGCGGCAGGTCGCGGAGCGGCACGTCGCCGCGGTACTGCTGGCGAAGACCGGTGACGGTTATGTCGGCGTCACCGCCGGCCTCCGCGTTCGCCTCGGCCTGGCTGGACGGGATCGCAGCGGCGGTCTGCGCCCGGGCACCATCCTCCGTGAGCATCGCCGCACCCGCGAGCAGCACCGATCTCCATACTACCCCCACGTCGCCTGTCCTGTTATGGCATAACATATCTGGGCGACTTCTGCCGCGGCTCAATCGAATCGGCAAGGTGTAAGTGATAATATCACATGGCGATGGTTCATATGTCCGGCGCCGAATGATCCGGGCTCTGGTATTCGTGTTCGCGGCGGCGCTGATCGGCACGCAGGCGGCTTCGCAATCGCCGGAGCCGCAATCCGTGCTGCCCCCGCCGCTGCCCTGGTCGGGCAAGAGCGAGCGGCTGGTCGCGACCGCGGACGATCCGTGGATCACCCCGGCCGAACGCGCCGGGTTCCGCACGACGCCGAACTACGCCGAGACCCGCGCTTGGCTGGAACGGCTGGCCGCCGCCTCGCCGCTGGTCGATCTGGAAGCGTTCGGCAGGAGCGGCGAAGGACGCGACCTGCTGATGGTCCGGCTGCACAAGGGGAGTTCCGCCAAGCCGGTGGTCCTGGTGCAGGCCGGCATCCACGCCGGCGAGATCGACGGCAAGGACGCCGGGCTGATGCTGCTGCGCGACATCGCGCTGCGGGGCAGGGACGAGCTGCTCGATCGGGTCGACCTGGTGTTCGTGCCCATCTACAACCCGGACGGGCACGAGCGGGCCAGCGCCTGGAACTTCGTCGCGCTGCGCGGGCCGGCCCAGAAGGGCACGGTCGGCAACGCACGCGGGATCAACCTCAACCGCGACTATGCCAAGGCGGACGCGCCCGAGACGCGGGCCATGATCGCGCTGCTCCGCCGGCTCGATCCGATCCTCTACATCGACTGTCACGTCAGCGACGGCTTCGACATGGGCTACGATGTCACCTTCACCTATGCCGGCTGGGGCCGGTACGCGCGCCATCGTGCGACGGCGGGCTGGCTGGAGACCCGGTTCGGCCCCGCCGCGATGACGGCTCTGAAGAGGGCAGGGCACCAGCCGGCTATCTACCCGAGCCCGATCGACACGCGTGAGCCGACAAAGGGTGTCCGGTACAGTCCGGAGGGGCCACGCTACTCCACCGGCTACGGCGACTTCGTCGGCATCCCGACCGTGCTGGTTGAGAACCATATGCTCAAGCCCTACCGGCAGCGGGTGCTCGGCACCTACGTGTTGCTGGAGGCGGCGCTCCGCGTGGCGGGGCGGGATGCCGGACGTATCGCCGCCGCCAAGGCCGCTGACCGCGCGAGCCGACCCAAGACGCTGCTGACCCGCTGGAAGCCGGCGACGAAGTCGATCGGTTGGATCAACAATTTCAGGGGTGTGGCGTTCGACTGGTACCGCTCGCCTGCGACCGGCCGGCTGGAGCAGCGGTGGCTCGGTCGTCCGGTGACTTGGCGGATGCCGATCATCGGGCAGGAGCGGACGGAGACGGTGCGGCTGCCGCGCGCCTGGTGGGTACCGCCCGACCAGAAGGAGGTGGCCGATCGCCTGCGGCTCCACGGCGTAGGTTTCGAGACGGTCGCGGCGCCGCACGAGATGGCGCTGGACCGGGCGACGCTGGTCGAGCCCAGGCTACTGGCGCCGAGCGACGGGCGCGTGCCGCTGGAGGCTCGCGTCACTCATGCAGTCGTGCGCGAAACCATGCCCGCTGGCAGCCTGCGGGTGCCGGCCGACCAGCCGCTGGGGCTGCTCGCCGCCGCGCTGCTCGAGCCGGAGAGCCAGGACTCGTTCCTGGCGTGGGGCTTCTTTGCCGAGGTGATGGCACGGCCACAGGGCGCGGAAGCGTTCGTGCTGGCGCCGCTCGCCGACGCCGCGCTCGCCTCCGATGCGGGCCTGCGGGCTGCATTCGACGCCAAGCTCGCCTCCGACCAGGCCTTTGCCGCCGATGCGGACGCGCGGCTGGCTTGGTTTGCCGAGCGGTTGCCGCGCGGGGTCGGTGTCCGAACCTATCCTGTACACCGCGAAGAGTGAGATGCCGACCGAGGTGGTCCCGCCTTCCTAGACGGTTTGAACCGCGCCGGGTTTGCCGGAGGCCGTTGGATGTGAGTCACGCTGCCATTCGGCAACCCGGCGCGCGTGCCGCTGTCGACCTCGGCCTTCTCCTCCCACTCGTGCAGCGTCTGGCCCGCGCACCCGATCTTCGCCGTTATCGACACCACCGCCGCCCAGCGCGACGGGTGATCCTTCTCATGGTCCAGCACCATCCGCACCGCACGCGCGCGCACCTCGGGCGAAAACTTGCTGGTCGTCCTGCCCGTCATGGCCCCTTCCTCTCGGGAGTTGGGGCCTCCGAAAAACCCGGCGCGGTTCAGGGCGTGCCCCGCTCAAGAACGGCGGCGTCGAAAACCGAGCCAAGCTGTGCAACCACGTCATCGGCCTTGCGGCGAAGCAGCAGCCGAAGATCGCAACCTCAGGTCTGGCATTGGCCGAGGTGTGTAAGCACGACGAGGTGAAGGCGGTCGATGGCGACAACCTCTCCGACTTTCTCCAGGAATGATGACATCCTGGTCATTGCTACGGACCGCAACGTTGGCACGCTCGCCCGCAGGCTGATGCAGAGTGGCCATCCCGGGCTGAAGCCGCCGGACGCGGTGCATCTCGCCATCGCCATCGCCGCTGACGTGAAGGAACCGCACATTTTCGACAGGAAGCTGCTTGCGCTCGATGGCAAGCTGGAGGTGCCCAGTGGCGGGGTGCTGAAGATCTGCAAGCCCTTCGGGCCACTGCCGAGCCTGTTGGGCGAGAGGTAGGTTCCCGCTCTCGTCAGTCTGTTCCCGACTAGCTCAGCCTGTCTCGGCGTACTTACACCCCATCCGTTACCCAAGTAGCTCGGGTAACGACGGGTCTCGGTTGCCAAGTGGCTGTAATCACCTGGTGACCCCTACGGGACTCGAACCCGTGTTTTCGCCGTGAGAGGGCGACGTCCTAGACCGCTAGACGAAGGGGCCGGCTGCGGTGGAGGCGGGCTGGTATCCGGGGCGGGGGAGCGCGTCAAGCGGGGACGGACGCATATTCCGTCGCCCACGCGCCCCGGTCCCCTCAGGCCGCCGCCCGCCCGCGCTCCGCCATCTCCGCGTTCAGCAATTCCGCTACGCGGAACGCCAGTTCCAGGCTCTGCGCCGCGTTGAGGCGCGGGTCGCAGTGCGTGTGGTAGCGGTCGGCCAGCGACTGGTCGGTCACGTCCACCGCGCCGCCCGTGCACTCGGTGACGTTCTGGCCCGTCATCTCGACATGGATGCCGCCCGCGTGCGTCCCCTCGGCCCTATGCACCGCGAAGAAGCCGCGCACCTCGGCCAGGATGCGGTCGAACGGCCTGGTTTTGTAGCCCGACACCGCCTTCACCGTGTTGCCGTGCATGGGGTCGCACGACCAGATCACGGGATGCCCCTCCGCCGTCACGGCGCGCACCAGCCTGGGCAGCGCCGCCTCGATCCGGTCGTGGCCGTAGCGCGTGATGAGCGTGATCCGTCCGGGCACGCGCGCGGGGTTCAGCTGGTCGAGCAGGCGCAGCAGCAGGTCCGGCTCCAGCGACGGACCGCACTTCACGCCGACCGGATTGCCGATGCCGCGCAGGAACTCGACGTGCGCCGAGCCGTCAAAGCGCGTCCGGTCGCCGATCCATAGGAAGTGCGCGGAGGTGTCGTACCACTCGCCCGTCAGCGAATCGCGTCGCGTCAACGCCTGCTCATAGGGGAGCAGCAGCGCCTCGTGGCTGGTGTAGAAGTGCGTCTGCGACAGCTGGGGCACCGTCTCGGGATCGATCCCGCACGCCGCCATGAACTCCAGCGCCTCGCCGATGCGGTCCGCCGTCTCGCGGTACTTCCGGCCCCAGGGGTTCGATCCCAGGAAGTCGTGCGTCCAGCGGTGCACCTGGTGCAGGTTGGCGTACCCCCCTTGCGAGAAGGCGCGCAGCAGGTTCAGCGTGGCGGCTGACTGGTAGTAGGCGCGGATCATGCGCTGCGGATCGGGCACGCGCGCGTCCGGCGTGAAGGCCACGCCGTTCACGTTGTCGCCGCGATAGCTGGGCAGCTCCACGCCGCCTTCCGTTTCGGTGGGGGCGGAGCGCGGCTTGGCGAACTGGCCCGCCATCCGTCCAACCTTCACCACGGGCAGCTTGGACGCGAAGGCCAGCACGACGGCCATCTGGAGGATGACGCGGAACGTGTCGCGGATGTTGTCCGGGTGGAACTCCGCGAAGCTCTCCGCGCAGTCGCCGCCCTGGAGCAGGAAGCCGCGTCCCTCGGCCACGTCCGCCAGCGAGGCGGTCAGGTTGCGCGCCTCGCCGGCGAAGACCAGCGGCGGGTGGCGGCGCAGGTCGGCGGCGGCCGCGTCGAGGGCTGCGGCGTCGGGATAGTCGGGGAGCTGGCGCGCCTCGTGCGCGGTCCAGCTGTCGGGAGCCCAGGAGGCGGCCATGGCGGTTCTCGAACGGTTGCTTTCCGCGGGTCCCATGCGCTGACGGGCGAGCCTGCGCAACCGCCGGGGCCGGTCCGGCCGCTCGCGCCGGGGCTAGCGGCGCTGGTCGGACTTTATGCCGCGCAAGCGCAGCTTGCGCGCCGAGCGCCGCCGCGCCGTCGTCGCGAACCACAATCCGCCGCCCAGGATCATGACGGCGATCAGGCCGTAGGCGATCAGCAGGCGTGTTTCCAACAGGATGGCTTCCATTCTCTCCTCGCTGCGCCGCCTCTTAGCCGGGCGCGCGTCTCAGGCAAGCCCGCCGCGTCCCTCATCGACGGCTCTGAGGATCGCCCTGCCGTATGCGGTCTTGCTCAGGGCGTGGCCGCGTTCCCTGGCCTGTTCGGCGGTGATAAAGCCCTGCTGGAATGCGATCTCCTCCAGGCAGGCGACCTGGATGCCCTGGCGGTGCTGGAGCGTGCGCACGAACTCGGACGCCTCGAGCAGGCTGTCGTGCGTGCCCGTGTCGAGCCAGGCGTAGCCGCGGCCCATCTGCTCGACGTAGAGCTCGCCCGCCTCCATGTAGAGGCGGTTCAGGTCGGTGATCTCGTACTCGCCGCGCGCCGACGGCTTCAGGTCGCGCGCCATCTCGGTCACGCGGGTGTCGTAGAAGTAGAGGCCCGTGACCGCGTGGTTGCTCTTCGGCCGGGCCGGCTTCTCCTCCAGGCTGAGCGCGCGGCCCGTGGCGTCCAGCTCGACCACGCCGTAGCGCTCGGGGTCCTCGACGCGGTAGCTGAACACGGTCGCCCCGCCGGTCGGCCCCGTGGCGCGGGCCTTGGCCGACGCCAGCCGGTCGGTCAGGTTAGCGCCGAAGAAGATGTTGTCGCCCAGCACGAGCGCGGCCGGCCCGCCGTTCACGAACTCGGCGCCGATGGTGAAGGCCTGGGCCAGGCCCTCAGGGCGCGGCTGCTCGGCGTAGGAGATCGTCAGCCCCCACGCCTCGCCGGTGCCGAACATCCGCCGGTAGTTGGGCAGGAATTCCAGCGACGAGATGATGAGAACGTCGCGGATGCCCGTCAGCATCAGCACGCTGAGCGGGTAGTAGATCATGGGTTTGTCGTAGACGGGCAGCAGCTGCTTGTTCACCGCCAGCGTGGCCGGGTGCAGCCGCGTGCCGGAGCCGCCGGCCAGGATGATGCCCTTCACGCCCGTTCCCCCACCAGTTCGTCCAGTATGTCGTCCAGCGCCGCTTCCCAAGGGCGCGGTATCGTGCCCCAGGCGGCCGCGAAGCCGCTCGTGTCGAGCAGCGAGTTGGCCGGGCGCCGCGCCGGCGTCGGATAGTCGGCGGTCGCGATGGGCACCACGTCTGCACTCGGCCCGCCGCGCGCGGCCGATCCGCGAAAGATCGCGCGCGCGAAGCCCGCCCAGCTGGTGGTGCCGGCATTGGCGAAGTGGAACACGCCGGTCGGCGCGTGGCCGTCGTCCGCCATGCGCGTCGCTGCCGTGACCAGCGCATGGGCCAGGTCGGCCGCCGAGGTGGGACTGCCCCGCTGGTCGTCCACGACGCGCAAGTTGTCGCGGTCGGTCGCCAGCCGGAGCATGGTCTTCACGAAATTGTGCCCGTGCGCCGACACCACCCAGGCGGTGCGCACCACCGCCGAGCGCGGGCATCCCGCCAGCACCGCCAGCTCGCCGCCCAGCTTGGACGCGCCGTAGACGCCCGCCGGCCCCGTGGGGTCCGACGGCGTTCGCGCGCCGGGCGCGGTGCCTGGGAACACGTAGTCGGTGGACACGTGCACGAGTGGAATGTTCGCCGCCCGGCACGCCTGCGCCAGCGCCGCCGGCCCCAGCGCGTTGGCGCGCCAGGCCGCCGCCTGATCCTCCTCCGCCCGGTCCACCGCGGTGTAGGCGGCCGCGTTGACCACCGCCGCGAAGGGGCGGGACGCGACATAGGCGGCCACCGCGTCCGCGTCGCCCACGTCCAGCCCCGCCCGGTCCACCACGTGCGGCACGAAGCCCGCCGGCCAGGCCGCGCGCGCCAGCTCGCGCCCCAGCTGGCCCGAGCCCCCCGTCACCAGCACCTCGCGCGCGGTCGCGCCGGGGGCGTCAGCGGCCGCGTCGGTCGTGCCCCGCACGCCGGCCGTGGCGTCGGTCGTGCCCTGCACGCCGGCCGCCGTCAGGCCGCCAGCCCGCGGCGCTCGGCCGCCTTGGCCTCCACCATCGGCCGCCACCACACCTCGTTGGCCAGATACCAGGCCACCGTCTTCTCGATGCCCGTCTCGAACGTCTCGGCCGGGGCCCAGCCGAGCTCGCGACCGATGCGTGCGGCGTCGATCGCGTAGCGCTTGTCGTGCCCCGGCCGGTCGGCGACGTGCGCGACCTGCTCGGCGTACGACCGGCCGTCCGCCCTCGGGCGTAAGCGATCCAGGATGGCGCACACGGTGCGCACCACCTCCAGGTTGGTCTTCTCGTTGTGCCCGCCCACATTGTAGCTGCGCCCCGGCTCGCCCCGCTCGAATGCCGCGCGCAGCGCCTTTACGTGATCCTCCACGTACAGCCAGTCGCGCACCTGGTCGCCCGCGCCGTAGACGGGCAGCGGCTCGCCGGCCAGCGCGCGCACGATCATCAGCGGGATCAGCTTCTCGGGAAAATGGTACGGCCCATAGTTGTTGGAGCAGTTGGTGACGACGACCGGCAGGCCGTAGGTGTGGCCCCAGGCCGACACCAGATGGTCCGACCCCGCCTTGCTGGCCGAGTAGGGCGAGCGCGGGTCGTAGGGCGTGTCCTCGGTGAACAGCCCCGTCTCGCCCAACGATCCGTACACCTCGTCGGTCGAGATGTGATGGAAGCGGAAAGCAGCGCGGGCGTCCTCGTCCAGCTCCTGCCAGTAGCTCCTGGCCTCCGACAGCATTACGAACGTGCCCACCAGGTTGGTCTGCACGAACGCCCCCGGCCCGTCGATGGACCGATCCACGTGGCTCTCGGCCGCCAGGTGCGTCACCACGTCCGGGCGGAAGTCGGCGATGGCCTGGCGCACGGCGGCCGCGTCGCACACGTCGCCCTGCACGAAGCGGTAGCGCTCAGAGCCCGCGACGCCCTCCACCGTCGACAAGCTGCCCGCGTAGGTCAGCTTGTCGAAGTTCAGCACCTCGTGGGGGCTGTCGTCGATCAGGTGGCGCACCAGCGCCGAGCCGATGAAGCCGGCGCCGCCGGTGACCAACACGCGCATCCCGTTTCCCCTCAGTCCTGCGCCAGCGGCAGCAAAGGCCGCCCGTCATACGCGAACGGGCTGTCCCAGTCCGCCAGCGCCGGCAGCCTTGCGTCCTTGGCGCTCAACTCGGGCGTCACCCCTTCGGGCAGCGGCCAGTCTACCCCCGCCCCGTCCCAGGCGATGCCCCCGTCGCTCGCCGGCGCGTAAAGGTGCGATACCTTGTACACCACCTCCGTGTCCGGCTCCAACGTCAGGAAACCGTGCGCGAAACCCACGGGCACGAACAACTGGCGCCCGTTGTCCGCCGACAGCTCGGCCCCCACCCACTCGCCGTAGGTCGGCGAACCGCTACGCACGTCCACCGCCACGTCGAAGATGCTGCCCCGCACGCACCGCACCAGCTTGTCCTGCGCGTGCGGCGGCGTCTGGAAGTGCAGGCCCCTGAGCGTCCAGGCCGGCCGCGACAGCGAATGGTTGTCCTGCACGAAGCGGCAGTCGATGCCGAGCTTCGCAAAGCCGGCTTCCGAGTACGTCTCCGTGAACCACCCCCGCGCGTCATCGTGCCGCACGGGCGCGATCAACTGGACGGGCGAGGGGGAGGGCGTCATGGCGCGTGCGACTAGACACACACACGCTCGGAAGCAATCTTGCGCGCAGTTCTTCTCCTGCTCCTGATCGGCGCGGCCCCCGCGTCCGCGCCGGGCATCGACTATTCGGCACTCCGCGCCGCGGACGCGCGGATGGGCGCCATCGCCTATCGCCTCGCGCTGGCCAACGCGCCGCTGTGCCGTGACCGGGTGCCCGCCACCGGCCTCGTCCTCCACGCGCTCCAGCAGTACGGCCCGGGGGAGCGGCCGGCGGCGCGCGCCGCCTTCGGCTTCCCCGCGCCCGTGGCGGTGGAGGCGGTGGTGCCGGGGAGCCCGGCCGCGCGCGCCGGCGTTCGGGCCGACGACGGGCTGGTCGCGGTAGGGGGCGACCGGCTGCCTGCCGCGGCGCCCGAGGGGGCGGCGTCCGCGGCCCCCCGCGACGCCGCGCGCTCGCTGATTGCGCGCACTGCCGGCCCGGTCCGCCTGACGCTGCGCCGCGACGGCGGCGAACGGACGGTGACGCTGGACGCCCCGCCCGCCTGCGCGTCCGACTTCGAGGTACTGCTGGGTCCCGGCTTCGACGCGGGGGCGGACGGCAGGCTGGTACAGGTCGGCGTCCGTTTCCTTGAACGCTATTCGGACGATCAGGTCGCGGTGATCGCCGCGCACGAGCTGGCGCACAACGTGCTGGCCCACCCGTCGCGGCTCGACGCCGCCCGCGTGAACCGCGGCCTGCTCAAGGAGTTCGGGCGCAATGGTCGCATGTTCCGCCGCACGGAGGACGAGGCGGACCGGCTGGGTGCGATCCTCTACCGAAACGCCGGCTGGCGAGGGGCGGACGCCGCCGCCTTCTGGCGCGACCACGGGCGCGAGTTCGACCGCGGCCTGTTTCGCGCCCGCACCCACGCCGGCGCGCAGGAGCGCGCGCGCAGCATCGCGGCCGAGGTGGCCGCCATCCCTCCGGCCGCGCCCGTGCCCTACGTCCCCCCGCTCCTCGCGACGCGCGACGAGCCGCTTCAATAGCCCAGCGTCAGGTCCGCCCGGTTCTTCAGCGGCCGCCCCGCGCGCCACGCCGCCAGATTCTCCAGGAACAACGCCGCGCCGCGCTCGAACATCCGCGTCTGGCTGCGTCCCGACAGGTGCATGGTGAGGATGCAGTTCGGCGCGTCCCACAGCGGGTCGTCGGGCGGCAGCGGCTCTGGGTCCACCGTGTCCAGGAACGCGCCGCCGATCCGTTCCTCGCGCAGCGCGGCCAGCAGCGGCCCGCGCTCCACCATGTCGCCGCGGGCCATGTTCACCAGCCAGGCCGTCGGCTTCATGGCCTCGAGTTCCGCCGCGCCGATCATGCCGCGCGTCCCCGCCGTCGAGGGGGCGGCCAGCACCACCCAGTCGAACCCGCCCAGCCGCGCCCGCCAGTCGTTCGGCCCCAGCGTTCCGTCGCGGCCCGTGCGCGTCACGCCGGTCACGTCCACGCCGAACGCCGCCAGCCGCTCGCCCACCATCCGCCCGATGGTGCCGTAGCCGATCACCAGCGAGCGCGTGCCGTCCAGCTCCACCCGCCCCGGCGCGTGGCGGAGCCACTCGCGCGCGCCCTGCGCCCGCACCACCAGGTCCAGCCGCTTGGCCGCGGCCAGCACGCCCATCACCGCGTACTCGGCCACCGCCACCGCGTTGATGCCCGTGCCGTTGGTCAGCACCGCCCCCAGCTCGCGCAGCCGATCCACCGGAAACGCATCCAGCCCGGCATAGATGGTGTTGACCCAGCGAAGCGAAGGACCCGCCGCCGCCAGCACGTCCGCCACCAGCCGGGGCGGCTGCATGTCGACCCAGGCGACCTCCGCGTCGGCGATCCCCTCGATGGCCTCCGCCGGCGTCGCGAACCACGTCACCGCCGCGTCCGCCGGCAGGTGCGGCTCGAGCAGCGCGCGCGCTGCCGCGGGCAGGACGATCCTCACCGCCGCCGGTCGCGCCTGATCATCGGGCGCATCCGCACGCCCAGGCTGATCGCCAGCGGCCAGAACAGCGTGTTGGCCACGTCGGCCAGCGTGTCGGCAGTGCGCCAGCCATAGACCATATAGTCGAGCCACTCGTTGCCCGCCTCCGCCGCCACCACGAAGGCCAGCGGCACGAAGCTGCCCAGCGACCGCCCCGACACCAGCCGCGCGACCATCAGCACGGCGAGCCCCGCGTGGATGTGCAGGATCGAGTCGGGCAGCCCCGTGCCGTCGCCGATCCATAGGATGAGCCGGTGATACGCCCCGGCGATCTCGCCGATCACGCGGTCCGCCAGTCCCAGCCCAGCGGATCGCCGTCCATCACCTCCACGCCCGCGGCCTGGAGTTCGGCCCGTATCGCATCGGACCGGGCGAAGTCCTTGTTCGCGCGCGCTTCCCGTCGCTCGGCCAGCATGGCCGCCACCGCTTCCTGCGTCGCCCCCGCGTCTGCCGGCCGGACGCGCAGGGCGGCGCGCGTCAGCGTCGCGAGCCCCAGGCCCAGCACCGCGTCATAGTCCGCCAGCGCGCCCAGCCGGTCGGGCGCGCTCAGGTCGTTGTCCGCCAGCATCGACTCCAGCACCACCAGCGCGCGCGCGGTGTTGAGGTCGTCCGACATCGCCTCGTCCAGCTGCGCGGCATAGGCGCGCGCGGTGCCCGCCACGCCCTGGCCGCGCGCGCGCAGCTTCTCCACCGCGCCCGCCAGCCGCTTCAGCCGCACCGACGCCGCCTCCAGCTGCTCCCACCCGAACTCCAGCTCGGACCGGTAATGCGCCTGGAGGCATAGCATCCGATAGGCGAGCGGGTGATAGCCCCGGTCCACCAGCCGCTGGAGCCGCAGGAACTCACCGCTGGATTTCGACATCTTTCCCGCGCGATCCAGCAGGAAGTTGTTGTGCATCCAGAAGTTGGCGCCCGTGTCGGCGCAACCCCCGCGCGCCTGATTCTGCGCGATCTCGTTGGGGTGGTGCACCTCGCGATGGTCGATGCCGCCCGTGTGGATGTCGAACCGAGCACCCAGATACTGCCGGCTCATCACCGAGCATTCCAGGTGCCACCCCGGCGCCCCCCGGCCCCAGGGGCTGTCCCATTCCATCTGGCGGCTCTCGCCCGGCGGCGTCGCGCGCCACACGGCGAAG
>Ga0325400_1001503_pt1 | contig 19308 bp, 16 predicted proteins | sample PopdelMetagenome_2_FD_205662 | JGI IMG/M metagenome (GOLD analysis project Ga0325400, IMG submission 205662) | Populus deltoides microbial communities from Bellville, Georgia, United States - Xylem-PdKOR-R1 | ecosystem: Host-associated > Plants > Phyllosphere > Stem > Wood/Secondary xylem...
CCTGGAAGCGCTTAAAGCCGCCGTGTTGGAAGAAGTTAACTACTTACAGGCGGATCGCAAACGAATAAGTTGCTTTTTCCGTAAAAAGGAGGTTGCTTTCTTCACAGACTAATTCACGCATCTATAAGGAAAAAAGAGTTGCCAGTAGTCTAACATGGTAATTATCATAACACATCAAGTTGGGATAAAAAGAACAACAAAACTATAACATATTGATATACAAGTACTTATCAATAAAACTACATATATAGTTTGCACGCCCTCTTTAGGATCTTTACTTTTTTGTTTCTTTTTTTCTTCCCCTTTGTTTTTTGTTTCCAGTCTGGTTCATTCTATCAGCTTAGCGGCAACTCTTTTTTTTCCTAAAAACCTCCTGTCAAAGCCACTTCCAACTCGATTCCCTCGCGCGCATGTATGTACGCGGGCATCACGCCCACGCGCGAGACAAGTGATTGTGTATTTCAAATATCACTTGTTAAACACTTGTAGGGGCAAAAACACGCGCATAACAAACTGATTTATAGGGGATTGCAGTGTGGATAACTTTAATAAACTAACCTTTGGTTACTTAAAAACTAACGTTTGGTTACAGTTTAGGCCCTAATAAACTAACCTTTGGTTACAATTTGGGCCTTAATAAACTAACGTTTGGTTACTTAAAAACTAACTTTAAATAATAATAGATATTTTAAAACTAACCCGTTTACATTTGACGCTAAACTAGTGCTAATCAAGAATGAGTAAGAAAACTGAGATTTGGCAAGACAACGTTTTGACTGTAGCCCGGTACGAAATGAGCGAAACTGAGAAGAACATTCTCTACATGGTGGTAGCTCAGGTCAAGCCTGAAGACTTGGAGTTAAAGAAGTACCAGATTTCTGTGAATCAGATGGCCGAAATTCATGGCTCGACTCGGTTGAAGATGGAAGCATATCGACAAGCCACTCGTAAATTACTGACTCGCGTATTTGAAACGACTCTACCCAACGGTGACTTTCTACAAGCTACCTTTATTTCATCAGCACGGTACAAAAAGGGTACTGATATAATCGAAGTTGGTTTGTCTACTGAGATCCGTCCCTTTTATGTTGATCTAAATCAGAGGTATACAAAAATTCAACTAGAAGCCGCAATCTCGCTTAATTCGATGTATGCAAAGCGGATTTATGAACTTTTGTGCATGTACAAGAACATGAAGGATAAGACGTTCAAGCGTGATCTTGTTGATCTCAAAACTATGCTAGGCATCATTGATACAAAGACAGGTAAGGACAGCTATCCTAACTGGACAATCTTTAAGCAAAAGATTTTAGATGTTGCTACCAAGGAAATTAATGGGCATACCGATCTGTCTTTCACTTATCAACCGATATACGGGGATCGACCAGGACGGGGTCGTAAACCAGTGATTGAAGTGGAATTTGAGGTTTTTTACAAAGCTAAACCCGAACCTGAGCCAACTGTGCCACTGCTTGAACGGCTGGTTAAGCAATTCCGGCTCCGCCCTGATCAGGCTAGTCGAGTACTGGAAACGTACTCTGCCGAAGTAATTAACCGCCAGCTTTACGACATCCACACGAAAGCCTCTGATGGCCAAGTAAAGAACATTGGTAGCTATACTGCGAAAGTATTTGGGTTAGAACCCACTAAGAAGAAAGACTAAGAACACGTCCTCAGATCTTGGAATAATCGCTTAACATAAGTTTACTTATAAAACACCTCCCGGAAAAATCTAACAAAACACAAGGGGTAAAAAGGGATGAAGGGTGTTCTTTCTTCCCTTTTTTACCCCGCTGTTCTGCCGCTGCTTCAACCGCTCTTCCTGAGCTTGGGCCTGCCGCTCACTTACCTACGCTGGGCGTAGTCGGTCAGCGACAGCACCGGCTGCTCCGCTTTTCGGTGGTCTTTAGCTACAATCTGTAACGACGGTTCGGGTTTTTGACCCTCCTGAGCGTGGAGCCAGAAGGAGTAGTGCTTCTCTTCCGTCTGCCGCCCCAGACCTGACCCTTGCAGATCAGCCAGGCGAGCCAGTTTCTCCTTCGCTTCCCGGGCTTTGATCTGTTTCGCCAGGGTCTGTTCTAGTCCGTAGTCGGGACACTAGTTTTTGAGATCTTGAGCCACTTTGAGCGTGATATGCTTGGCCAAGTGAGCCGCGGCCTGGTCGATCCACCAGTTATTGGCCCGTATTTAGGCGTTCTACGCGTTTATTCGCTCGGTATATGTTCGATATGCTTCCTGCAATTTGCGCTCAACAGCGGGCAATTCTGGGGCCTTCTCGACACTCGGGGGCGGGGCAGGTGCTTTAGCGGCCTGGCGTGGGGCCACAGGGCGGGGGGTTCCTTCGGTTTTTCCGGGGGCAGGTTGGGAGGCTCGTTGCTTTAAGTGGTCGTGGTTCGCCTTTAGCTGCTTGTTGATACCCGCCAGGCTATAGCTCCGATCCAGTTCGGAGCCCTTGCTCCCTATACAATTCCAAAGTGTACCGACTAGCTCCCGACTCTCCAAACAGAGGCTGATTTTTAGAACTACACTCTTCTTTGACCAGGTAAATTCTTAAGAATGGCGAACTTGGTGACTTGTAATCTGATTTACTTCATTTTGTAATCGGCTGCAGAGATCGGTAGAACCGACTGTGACTTAATTAGAAATCGGGCTATTTGGGTATGCCCTCGCTCATTCAAATGAAACGTATCGGATAGGAAGTAAGATCGATGCGGAAGAACGGCCTGATGAACATCAAGCAACGCAAACCCATTCCGTTCAGCCTCTGACTGATAGAGCGATCGGCTTGATCGACGGAGCCAGTGATCAATAACATTTAAACTTGGAAACGGCGTTAGCACGACAATTTTTGACGCAAAGGAGCGAAGTACTTTACTGGCCTGACGCATCGAATGGCTTAATTCTTCGAGGATAGGTAACTGACCGCCTAATAGTTGATAGAAGCTTAAACCAGCGACCTTTGTGACATTTTTAATCCAATCAGACCAGTGGCGAGGATAGTCTTGTATGGGGGCATCCTTAAAGTGATCGAGTGGGGTAGAAACAATGGGAGCCGTTAACGACGAAGAGAGGGATTTGGCTGGATTTTCAGGGGAACGGGTCTTCGAAAACAAATCTCGGAAAGTCCCCCGGTATGATAACTCGTAATTACCCATTTGCAATAGAATCAAATCAGCTTCCTTAAAAGCTGTACAATGCTGCTCCAGCAGTGTAGGTAACCGGAGGTAAGTCATTAAGGTAAAGCAAGTAATCTGTATCGGTTCTTCACTAACAGTATCGAGATGATTGGCCCATTGCTGAAGAAAGCCCTCACTAGATTGTAGACCGTAGTTACCTACGTGACATCCCCCAATAACCAGTATTTTCATAATGTTGAGATAAATTGGTTTAAAGAAACCGCACCTTATCAGTCTACTTCCTTTACGCAGTTATAGCCTAAAACGTCGCGGACATAGGCTTAAATTATCTTACTCCCATAAAAACAAGCGTATGTGACTTCCGTAGAGTTTGCAGCGATATATGGCTAGGAAGTATTTTATGCGTAATTGACGGAACACCTCAAAAGTATTTTACGAGTAATTGGCGGTAAATCTTCCTAATGTCAATAGCAAGAAAAAGGGTGAACTATAAATATAGTTCACCCCCCTATTCCCCTTTTCTATTTTTGCTTTTTCTCTCCTCCTTTTTGTCCTTCTCTTTTTGCTGCTTTTTGAATGTCAGTCAACCAAGTAAAGACCCTGTTTTTTGACTTATCCACACACTAAACACTCCTTTTTTCGCATTTGCACTTTATCAAAAAATACTTTTGCAAACTTTACGACCTCGTAACCCACTGGTTTATAATGGTTTGAAGGGTTATTTTAACAGTAATTGACGGTATTTTAACAGTAATTGACGGAGATTTACGCCTATTTTAACAGTAATTGACGGAAAAATCAGCGTTTAATTTGTTTATTAAATAAGTAATTATTTTTTTAGCTGTTAAAATAAACAATATGCACTCGGTAGAAACCTTCAAACAGACAAATGCGATTACTGGCGCTAGATATGACTACACAACTACAGAAAAGCGATTAATCTATTTAGCTCTTATTGAAGTGATGAGAACCGTTCAGGTAGGAACTCCAAGTACTTTTTTCGAGAAGGACCTTGATCTTCTCATTAAAGAAGATCAACTAAAAAAGTCAGATCCAAATGATAACAGATTCCGAGATTATCGTAAAGCCGTTATAAGCTTACGTAAGAAAGACTTCTCAATTGATGAAGAAGACGGAGGCTGGACAGAAACAGGCTTTGTAACAAGGGGGAAGTACATTAAAAACAAGGGACTAGAAGTAAGCATATCTAGAGACGTCTTACCGTATCTCTACGAGTTGACTAAGCGGTTCACTGTGTTGGATGCTACAGTTGTAATGACTTTGGCCAGTAAGTTTTCTCAACGGTTCTACGAATGGTGTTGTCAGTGGCGCTCTGTTGGTCGATTTGAATTTACTCCCGATGAGTTACGGGAAGTTTTAGTGGCCAAAATTACGACTGGTAACTTAAAGCAATTTGTCATTGAAGTAGCCCAAGCAGAACTGATGAAAATGTATGAGGAAAACATCAGTGATCTATATTTCACCTACAGTGAGGAACGCAGTGGGCGGGGGCGGGGTGGCTCTGTTCAGAAGTGGATTTTTAAGATTCATACCAAAAAGAAAGAAGCCGCTCAGGAGCGAGCCAAGAATGAGGATATGGTCTTCGTGGTACACTTTTTAGGGCAAATCTTTGGTCAAGACTCTCCTTTAATCAATCAAGCTCTAGAAGCCCTGCAAACCCATGAGAATGTCAAAGCATTCGCCGATCGGATTGACGGCCTGCAGACATCCGGAAAGCTGGAGAAGACTAAAAATAAGCCCGGTTACATTCGGTCTATCCTTCAAAAGGAGTTTGGGCTCGATGGCAAGTGAAGCCCTCGGAATATTCTTGAGTGCATAACTGACAACATAGCCATAAATGCGGCAAAAGCACATGCGGCCGTTTAGAAGAATTAACGGATACTCTATACGCCAGCGCGAACCCTCTCACTTTTTTAGATGCAATCCCGGCGAGCGTAGCTTACTCCTGTATAACAAGCCTAAAGTATTCTAGGAACAAGGCCTGTTAAATAATTTATACTTACTTCCCAGACTCTCGCTCAATCCGAACGCAGTTCACGTACACGGGTACCCGCTTTAACAGATTGTGAATCGCTTGATGATAATGAGTCAGATTTGACAAGTTACCTTCGTATACCACCCCAGCGTTAATTACCTTCTGACTGACAAACCGCTCGGCTAGATGCCAATTCACCGCTTCTTGGTCGAAGATATCAAGTTCAAAGAAGGTCACGAGTAAGTTGCCTTCGGGTGTTCCAGTTAATCGGAACTTGGTCTCATTTCTTATATCTCCTTTTTTCATGGTATTGCTTTACGCCGTTACAAAGTTAAATCAGAGTTGGTATTTGTAGAAAGCAGTGCTTATAGAGTTAGCAAAAGCATAATAAATAGGTTCATAGTTACTGACCTACATACTTCGGTTCCTCTCCTTTTTAGACTTCGTTAATACGCAAAAGGTCAAAAACAAACCAAGTTAGACCTACCCAATCTTCCAATGTTTATCTGATTTCAAAAAAGAAAAAACGCGTACTACCATTGAAGGTAATTAACTAAAGAATCGTTGCCAGAAGGATTTTTTTCCTTGGTCTGGTATTCGACTGGCAATACCTTCAACAATCTTAGTCAAGTGGTCAATCTGATTTTGAATGTCAACTGGAGCAGCCGGTACTTGACTCTGGCTAAGCTCTCCTTGTACTAATCGTCGCACATCTTCATTCAGGTATTGACCTAACGTCTTACCAGACCGCTCTGCTGCCTTTTCAATGATAGAGCGCGTTTCTCGCTCGACCCCACGGATGGACCAGGTAACAGGAATACCGCTTTTCTGTGGCGAATCAGCTTTTTGGTCAACTTCTGAAGTTGATGATAGGGTCTCTATTGCCATGTCTTACACCTTGTAAGACACATAAATAACAAAAAACTGTAAGAGCTGGAAGGTGTAAGACAAAATTAGCCAATTGTCTTACAGACCAGAAAATAGGGTACTGGTGTCGCTTAATAAAGAATTGTTGTAGAAATATGAATATTGTTACCTTTGTGGCAGTTGCAGTAACTCACAGCAGATTAGATTCATTAGAGATGGCGGACCGTGTTGAGAGCTCTACATAATCATAGCATCTACTTTCCAATCTTGTTCGGTAAGTGCGAGCAATTCACCTAATAACGAGATCTGCAGAATTAACCATAACACATTTATGAGTAAGTACATAACCATCTTTTTGTTAGTGCTATTGAATTTCGGTTTTTCCTATGCCCAAGAAGCCAATCAAAGTACCAAAAAACCTGCAGAATCAACCATAATAAACAAGAAGCTTAACTATTATCAAAACGAATCAAAGCGGTTATCCAAATACTCAAAAACATTAAAGTCTAGAGTTAACTCTTTAAGTAACGCCAACAAACGATTAACCATAAAAGTAGAAAACCTTCAGCGCGATAGCTCACAACTAGCTTCAAATTTAGAGCAGGCTTTATCCAATAACCAGAAGATAATCCAAGCCTACGAAACTCGTATTAAAGGCATGTCCAATGAACTTAAGTCTATACGAGATACGATCAATACGCTAAGAGCAGTTAGACAAGACCTAGACCTGATTAAAAACTACATATCAACGCTTACGTTAGCTCCCAGAGAATATAAGCAACCGTATGACCGGGTAGTCGATATTTTATTACAATCCTTTTCCAGAGCTCAATCGCCCTACGAAGTTAATGCTAGTTCTAGCCAGGAAATGTCTTTGTTAGAAAATTATAAGATTAGCAAGAGGGCGTTCTTGTTCTTCAAGAAGAATTCAAAAGTTCAAGCTGAATATTTATTAACGTTTAACCCTAATCCAATAAACACATCAAAAACCTTAGTCAAGGTACAAACTAACTTATACAACAAAAAAGGAGATTCCCTTACTCGCCTTAATGACACCAACGAAAAGACAAAGGTTGAAAACCGTTTGTTTGGTTACATTGATAAACAAATACTCCAATATCAATAAGTATGTAATGGTCAATTATGGGAACAACATTTACTAAATTTCTACTATTAATTTATGCTTTATCGCTAACTGAGTGCATAGCAACTCATCAAGTAAAGCCTATAAATTATAATCAATTATATTCGTCTACTTTCAATTCATCTTACGGCTTTAAAGCCACCAGTAATGATGGGATTGATCCCCAGGCAATAAAATACAATGAAATGGGGATTCAGTTGTGGAAACAAAAAAGTTATATTAAAGCAGCAAGCTATTTCAGAAAGTCAGCAGAGAAACAATACAGCTGGGGACAATACAATCTATCCTTATGCTATTTTCACGGTAGAGGAGAAAAAAAAGATGTAAATGAAGCCGTGAAATGGATGTATCTAGCTGCTGATCAAGGGAATGTAGATGCACAAAACCATTTGGGCTACTTATTCGAGAACGGGATAGGAGTAAGCAAGAACTACGATAAAGCGCTAAAATATTATAGCCACGCAGCAGAAAAAGGTCACGTTGAAGCACAATGTTCAATAGGCTATATTTATCAGTATGGCTTAGGAATTGAGAAAGACTATAAAGAGGCCTTGAACTGGTACCAATTAGCCGCTAAAAAAGGGAGTGCCAGTGCTCAAAGTTTCATTGGCCAATTGTATCATTTAGGTCAAGGCGTTCCTAAAAATGACACAGAAGCCTTAGAATGGTATCAATTAGCCGCCAAGCAATCTTATACTCCTGTCTATTCCTACATAGGCGATTTATATAAGGACCAGTCAGGTGAAGGGAATCTTGAAGAAGCATTAAAGTGGTACAAAAAGTCTTCTCAAAGTGGTGATGCAAGGGGCATGCTAAAATTAGGAAATGTGTACCGGGATGGCCTTAGTGTGCCCGTTAATTATAAAGAAGCCCTGAAATGGTATAAAGAAGCTGCCAACCGTGGAGAAGCGACCGCCTATGCGTATATAGGAGCTCTTTATGAAAAAGGGATTGATGGAAAACAAGATCACGCAGAAGCCTTAAGATGGTATCAAACAGCATCAAATAAAGGCTCGGCGGTGGGACAATGTTACTTAGGTAACTGCTACTTTTATGGAGTCGGCGTTGAGCAAGACTACAATGAAGCCGCGAAATGGTATCGTTTAGCAGCGGATCAGGGTAACTTGGATGCTGCTTACAAGTTAGGCATGGCTTACATTAATGGTAACGGGGTTGATAAGAGTCAACCAGAAGCTTTAAAGTGGTTTTTAGTAGCGGCTGGTAATACAAATCCTGATGCGGATTACCAGGCGTACAAGATTTATTATTACGATCTTACAGACACGAATAACGCGCTTAAATATTTGCTCAATGCTGTATCTAAAAAGCATTCTGAAGCAGTTTATGAGTTGGCAGAAGCTTATTACTTAGGCTTGATGGGGCTGGAGATAAACACCAAGAAGGCAAAAAGTTTGTATGAAGAAGCCGCTGCTACTGGAAACTTCTTAGCAAAGAATGCATTAGAAGTAAAGAGCTTTAACGCAGCTGTACATTAACAAAGTAAAAGGCTGACTTATCAATAACAAAGGGTGTTTGCTGTACAGCAAACACCCTTTTCTCTTTATTGATACGTGAGTAAGTCCGTAAATGTTTTCGCTTTAGCTTTTGATGGCTACTTACAAACAAGCAGATTACGAAGCTCTGCGTCGGCGGTGCGTCGAGCTCAAACAAACGGGCTGGAAACAAGCCGACATTGCTCGGGCCTTTGGGCTGGCTGGGTTAGCCAAACACTCAAAACGTACCGAGAACAGGGTGAGTCAGGCTTAACGACCGGCAAACGTACCGGAGCCCCGTCTCGACTGACGGCGGATCAGCTCGATCAATTGACGAGGGAACTAGCCAAGGGGGCTGAGCAGCACGGTTTTTCGGGCCAAGTCTGGACCCGGCCGCGTATCAATCAAGTCATCCATAAGCTCTTTGGTGTTAGCTACGATCCTTCCCAGATCGGAAGACTGCTCAAAAAGGTGGGCTGGAGCCGACAAAAACCCGCCCGGCAAGCTCGGCAGCAAGATTCGCAGGCTGTTGCCAACTGGCGAGAGGAACGGCTACCGGCCCTCAAAAAAAGCCAAAGCTGAAGGGCGGGCCATTCTCTACGTGGACGAGTCAGCGTGCTATTTGTTGCCTTTTGTGGCGCACAGTTGGGCCCCTGGTGGCCAAACGCCCTTGTTGGTGGAACAGGCGGGCCGGGAACATCTCAGTCTGATTGCTGCTATATCGCCGACAGGTCGCTTATATCTAGCGGGCCAAGATCAGCCATTCGATAGCGAAGATATTGGCTGGTTTTTAGGCAAACTGTGTTGGCATTATCGCCGTCAAAACGTATTGGTGATCTGGGATGGGGCCGCTATTCACAGGTCGCAAACGGTCCGAAACTGGCTTCACCGCCGACCGGGTCGCGTTCAACTGGAACGTTTACCCGCTTATAGTCCTATGCTCAATCCGGTGGAGTTAGTGTGGAGGCCAGCTCAAGCGGTCCCTAAAAAACCGAGTCTTCGCCAGCCTGGAAGCGCTTAAAGCCGCCGTGTTGGAAGAAGTTAACTACTTACAGGCGGATCGCAAACGAATAAGTTGCTTTTTCCGTAAAAAGGAGGTTGCTTTCTTCACAGACTAATTCACGCATCTATAAATCGCCAGCGGTCCGTGGCCTGATAGGCAATGTAAAAATTCAGGAGCGGTACAAAGCCCAGGTTGTCAAAGTTGGTATCCGACCCTGCTTCTTCGCTTTTAATCCGAATGTTCGCATCGCGAATCTTGGCCGTTAAACCAACGCCAACGCGCCAGCGCTGACGGGCCACGATGTCGTATCGGTACGTCAGCCGGTACGAATTAAACTGATAGAAAGTTGTTACCGGTTGCTCCGGGGAAAAGAAGGTGTTGTTGAAGTTGACAGTTTGGTTGAACTGCCCCTTATAACGGACGGTCAACGGGGCATAGAGCGCCGAAATCGTGTGGCGGTTGGCAATCGTGTAACTGAGCCTCAAGCGGTAAAATACCTTTGGTTTAACGGTTAGCTCGTCGGCCAGATTAAACAGCGTGCCGCCCGTGTTGGGAATCCAGACGTTGTTGTAATTCGTGCCCGTAATCAGGCCGGTTTCGATATCAGCCTTAAACTGGGCAGAACCCGGCAAGGCCAGTAACAGGGACAGGATCCCTACCGATCCCCAGGTGCGCAAAGATTTTTTCATAAGGTGTGGAGTATATCACGACTAACAGACAGCCAGTAAAATAGTTTGTCGTCTGCCCGGCCTCTTTGTCAGGAGGGCGTGTTAAAGGCTGTTCCATCCAGCAGAACTCAGCGGCTGTAAGGCGCCTATTTTTTCTCGCCAGAGAGCCTGGCTGGAATTCTGTTTTTGCAATAGTGTTGCAAATAAATCCCTTTTGGCTTGTGGATTCTTTAATTTTTGCTTCTATTTGCAACATTGTTGCATAAAAGAAAGGCAGCCGATCCACTGAAATGAAAACAAACCTACTAGCTTCCAGGGCCGATTATCTGGGCATTGCCGGTTCCTTGCTGTGCCTGGTTCACTGCGTCGCTACTCCGCTTCTGCTGCTGACCTCCGGCTGGCTGCGAGATCCGGCGTGGCGCCTTGGTTTTTTAAGTCTGGATTACGTATTCATTGGTCTGAACGTTCTGGCCGTCTACCTGGCGTCCCGCCATCACGCATCACCGAGCGTTAAAAAAGCACTCTGGAGCTTTTTGAGCCTGTTTACTATCGCCCTTTTGCTGGAAGAAGTTCGGGCGGCATTTGCCTATCTGACTTATGCAGCTTCCGCGGGCTTGATCGTAACGCACCTGATTAATCTGCGCAATCATCGGCATACACCGGGCCCGGTTTCCCATTCGTAAACAGACCATTCGAATCGACCATACCGTATGAAACCACTACCCGTTACCGTCCTCAGCGGCTTTTTAGGCGCCGGTAAAACCACGCTTTTAAACCACGTTCTTCACAATAAGGCGGGTCTGAAAGTCGCCGTCATCGTCAACGACATGAGCGAGGTCAACGTCGATGCCCAGCTCGTCAATCAGCAAAATACGCTGTCGCGGACCGAGGAAAAGCTGGTTGAACTAAGTAACGGCTGCATCTGCTGCACGCTCCGGGAGGACCTTATGATTGAGGTAGCAAAGCTGGCCCGGGAAAACCGTTTCGATTATCTACTGATCGAATCGACGGGTATTTCAGAGCCCCTGCCCGTTGCCCAGACCTTCTCTTTTGTGGATGAACCACGGGGGCTTGATCTCTCGCGCTTCGCCCGTCTGGATACGCTGGTGACGGTGGTCGACGCCTTTAATTTCTCCCGCGATTTTGGTTCAATCGATACCATACACGACCGGCGGTTGAACGACGATCCCGCCGACACCCGCACCATTGTCAACCTGCTGACCGATCAGGTTGAGTTTGCCAATGTAATCATTCTCAACAAAACCGACCTGCTCAGCCCTGGGGCAGTCGGCGAATTAAAGGCCATCCTCCATAAGCTCAACCCCAAGGCCCGGCTCCTCGAAGCGCAGTTTTCAAAAGTAAATCCGGCTCAGATTCTCAACACGAGCCTGTTTGATTTTGACGAAGCCTCGCAGTCGGCGGGCTGGATTCAGGAGTTGCAGAATCATCGGGCGGGTATCGGCCATACGCCCGAAACGGCGGAGTACGGAATCTCCTCGTTTGTTTTTCGTGACCCGCGGCCTTTTCACCCGGTCCGGTTCTGGCAGTACCTGAGCGACAATTTTCCGGCGGGCATTATCCGCAGTAAGGGGCTTTTCTGGCTGGCATCGCGGCCCGGCGACGCCCTGAATTTCAGCCAGGCGGGCGGAAGCCTGCGGGCCGAGCGGGCCGGGGTCTGGTGGGCGTCCATGCCTTTTAGCCAGCGCCTTCGCTATGGCGCGTTCAACGAAAACCGCCCTTATATCGAGTCGCGCTGGCATAAGCGGTTTGGGGACCGGCAGAACGAGCTGGTCATTATCGGGCAGGACCTGAACCCGGCCCGGATAACCACCGAACTGACGGATTGCCTGTGTATAGAATCCGAACTGAAACAGATGGAAGCGGGGGGCGCCTTTGAAGACCCCTTCCCGGTTTGGCAGTAGACCCTTCTCCAGGCAAAGAAACCGGCGACCAATGCGTCGCAATTGAATTAACGGGCTCCAAAAGGCAATCCCATAATGATGTACCAATCCGTTCTTTCGGTCCTGCTGGGGGCCGGGCTGCTCACTGGTTGTTCCTCGTCCGGACAAAATGAGCAGACCATTCTCCTGCAGGAAGCGGCCAGCTACCACCGGCAGGCCACCGAAATTGCGGTGTTCAGGCAGGTACAGAAGAAACAATAACCATCCACCCATGATCCTCAAACGAGTACCCATGAAAATAACCTTTACCTTTCTGTTTCTGCTGATTGCCAGCTACCTCCACGCGCAGACCCTGACGGGGGAGGTCGTCGATGCCCACACCGGTCAGCCCATTGCGGGCGCTTCGGTCCGACTGCTGGAAAGGGGAACCGGTACGGCGACCGACGCGGCCGGCCGGTTTACGCTGGACGGAACCGGCACGCTTCAGGTTTCTTTTGTGGGGTACAAAACCGCCACCCTTCAGGCAAAAGACCGGGCCTTTACGGTTGAACTGGTGCCTCAGATAGCGCAACTCCAGACGGTCGAGGTAGTCGGTCGGGCCGACAGGGATTACAGCAGTGAATACTCGTTTTCGGCGACGAAAATTGCGGTTCTCAACCGGGATATTCCGCAGGCAATCAGTACGGTAACGAAGGAGTTAATTGCCGACCGGCAGGCTTTTCAGCTGGCGGATGCCGTTAAACTGGTCAGTGGCGTGGTTCCGTCGAGTTATTACAACCAGTATGCTATCCGGGGGATCAGCCAGAACGAGGAAGGACAAATTATCAATGGCCTGCGGACCCGGCAGTATTACTTTCTGCAACCCCTGACGACGAACATCGAACGGGTTGAAGTGCTGAAAGGGCCCGCCAGTGCCTCTTTTTCCTCCGTTGATCCGGGCGGAAGCATCAACCTAGTTACCAAAAAACCGCTGGCCGTTGACCGGCGCGAGGTAAGCCTGAGTGTAGGCAGCTTCAGCACCCTGCGGGGCACCCTCGATTTTACGGGTCCACTCAACGAAAAGAAAACGCTCCTCTACCGGGTCAACGGCGCTTACCAGCAGGCCAAAAGTTACCGGGATCTGGTTCGCAACAATGCGTTCCTGTTTTCGCCTTCGTTCTCGTACGTACCCAGCGCTAAAACGGCCCTGAACGCCGAACTGATAATCAGTGACATGAACGGGAACCTGGACCGCGGTCAGCCCATCTTTGGGGCGGTTGAGGGCAAAACGAGCCTGAACAGTACGCCCATCCGGCTGAATCTAGGCGCAACCAACGATTTCTTCCGGTCCAGAGAAGTTATCCTGATGGGGAATCTGGCTCACCAGTTTACGGAGCATATCCGCTTCAACACCGCCTACATGAAGCAAACCTGGTCGGAGGATTTGCAGGAGCACCGCACCACCAACGCCTTCGCCGTGGACCTTAACAACCAGCCGGTTACTTCGCTGGCGGCCATGCAGTTTGTGCAGCGCCAGCAGTTCTGGAACGTGGATAACCTCAGCAGCTATTTTAATTTCAATGGCAAAACGGGGCCGGTGACCCATAACCTGCTGGTGGGCTACGACCTGAATCGCTGGCAGAAACTCAAAGGAGGAGGGCAGAATGCCGCGCGTGGGTATTTGCTGAACGATGGATCGGTGGCCGCCAGCTTCGTACCGGCCAATGCGCTGAACTACCAGACAATAACCGTTGGGGGAACAACGCTGCCCAAACCCAATGTGGCTCATTTTGACCTGAATAACCCTACTTACACCCTTCGCAACGGAACCGACTACACGCTTAACGTGCGGATGGCCCTGGCCCCGGCCCTGACCACCACCCAGGCACTGTACGTTCAGGAGCAGTTGAGGTGGAACCGGCTGATTGTGCTGCTGGGCCTGCGCAACGAGTGGTTCGCAGATATTACCAATTACCAGGCTCCCAAACCCATTGTTGTTCGCCAGTCGGCCCTCTTACCGCGGGTTGGCGTTACCTACGCCGTTACGCAGCGTATAAACGTGTACGGTACTTTCCTGAAAGGCTACCAGCCGCAGTCAAACACGGCAACGCTGATGCCCGTAACGGCCCCGGCGGGCAGCCTGTTCGCGCCTTTGGCCAGTGACCTCAAAGAAGTGGGCGTGAAGGCTGATCTGCTGGACAACCGGCTGCACCTGACCTCGGCGCTCTACGAAATCAACCAGCGAAATATTCTGATGAACGCGGGTGACGCGGTTAATCCCGACCTGCTGGTCACGCGCGGGGCCGAACGCAGCCGCGGCTTTGAACTCGACGCGGCCGGTTATCTGCTGCCAAACTGGCAAATCAATGCCTCGTACAGCTACATCGACGCGGTTATTCGCAACGACCGGGACGTAACGCTGATCGGTGCCCGGAAACAAAATACGCCCAGGCACAGCGGCAACCTCTGGACCCGCTACAATTTCGCAGCCGGTTCGGCCCTGCAGGACCTGGGTATCGGAGTTGGGGGGCAGTACAGTGGCGCCAAAATTCCGTGGTTCTCCCGAGCGTTCGAAGTGCCCGCTTACACGCTGTTCGACATGGCGCTGTATTACAACCCCTCGAAAAGCAGCGTGCAGGTGGCGCTGAATGTCAACAACGTAACCAACCGAACGTACTGGATCGGGGCTCAGAATTACCTGCGGCTGTTCCCCGGCGCTCCCCGCAACGCGACACTCACCCTAACCTACCTATTTTAAACGATGCGACTCCACTGGCTAATTGCCATTCATTTCTGGAAGAACGCCTTTACGAACAGGGCGGTGACTTTTCTCTTCGTTTTCGTTGGAATCTGTGCGCTGTACGCGGCTTTGACGGGTTGGGCGAACGCCGAAACGCAGCAGACCATCCGGCACAAATACCAGCAGGAAGCCCGGCAGGACTGGCTGAACAACCCCGACAAACACCCGCACCGCATGGCTCATTACGGCCACTTCGCCTTTCGGACAAAAGCCCCGCTGAGCCTGTTTGATTTCGGGACAGAGCCTTTTCTGGGAAACGCCATTTTCCTGGAAGCGCACAAACAAAATGCCGTCAACTTCTCCGAAGCGGGGTTTTCGACCGGACTGCTGCGGTTCGGTCAGATCAGCCTGGCGACGGTGCTGCAACTGCTTTTTCCGCTGTTGATCTTTTTTCTGGGCTTCGGTAGCATTGCCGCCGACCGGGAAAACGGAACCCTCCGGCTGCTGCTGACCCAGGGCGTGAGCTGGAAAGGGTTGATGGTGGGAAACAGCCTGGGGCTGCTGGCGGTGATCATGACCCTGTTTGTGCCCATTATGTTCCTGACCGGCGTACTGGGGTGGGTGGTTCAGGGTGGGCGAATCACTCTGGACGAAGCTGGTCGGTTAGGTTTGCTGACGGTTTTCTATTTTTTCTACCTGGTTATTTTCTGCGTCATTGCGGTGCTGGTGTCAGCTTACAGTCAAACGGCTAAATCGGCCCTGGTGACCCTGGTGGGGTTGTGGCTCATGCTCACCCTTGTGGTGCCCCGGGCGTCGCAGGCGCTGGGTTCGGCGTTGTTTCCGGCTCCTTCAAAGGCCCGGTTTCAGGCGGCTATTCACGATGATATTGCCCGGGCGGGGGATAGCCACAATCCCGACGATCCGCATTACAAAACGCTGAAAGACTCGTTGCTGACGGCCTACGGGGTTTCTTCGGTGCAGCAACTGCCGTTTAACTACAGCGGTTTTGTCATGGCCGAAGGCGAGAAGATAAGCGCGGCCATCTACAACAACCATTTCGGTGCGTTGCAGAGCCGGTTCAGGGACCAGAACCGCTTTGCCCGGACGCTGGCTTTTCTAAATCCGTACCTGGCGATCAAAAACCTGTCGATGGCGCTGTCGGGCACGGATTACGCCGGCTACGTCGATTTTCAGCAGCAGGCCGAGGACTACCGCTACGCAATGGCCCAGCACCTGAATGAACTGCAAATCAGATACGTCAGCAACCAGAAGTTAGGGCCCACCGACAAACCCTACGCCATTGACCGGAAGCACTGGAAGGAAGTGCCTGATTTTCGGTACACTCCCCGGCCCATTTCGGCCGTGTTCGGCAGCGAGGCTGTCTCCGTGCTGGCGTTTGGTTTCTGGCTGATTCTGCTGCTGGTCCTTGTTCAGGGACTATCCAAAACCGTAAAAGCAATCTGATATGTTAACACTGGCTTTTAAAGACTTTATCCGATCCTCGGGCGTCCGGGCGGGTCTTTTCTTTCTGCTGACAGCGGGCGTGGTTAGTCTGCTTATCGGTAAACAGTTTCTGGACCGGCAGCGCCAGCAGGCGGCCGAAATAACGGTCTACCAAAAAGAAGAGATTCGGCGCAATGTCAAATTTCATCCTGATGAGATGGGGCTTTTGCTGTACTACATGCCTTTTGCGCTGGTGAATGAAACGAATTCGCTGAGCGGTCTGGCTATCGGTCAGCGGGACGTTAACCCGTCGGTTCAGCGCGTTACCATCCGGGCGCTGGAAGCGCAGAAATACGATGCCGGCCTAACCAATCCGGCTAATCTGTTGCTGGGTAACCTCGATTTCAGCTTTGTGCTGATCTACCTATTCCCGCTGTTGATCATCGCCTTTACCTACAACCTGGTTGCCGAGGAGCGGGAAAACGGCACCTGGAAGATCGTTGCGGTGCAAAGTCGTCATCCTTTTCGTTTGGTGCTTCAATTGGTTGCCATCCGTGTTTTTGTCATGCTGGGTGTTCTGGTGGCCCTGCTGGCGCTGGCGGCTTTTATGCTGGGCATTCCGGTCAATGCGGCCTTCGGGGCGTTTGGCCTGACTTCGGTTCTTTACCTGCTCTTCTGGTTTGCTGTTTGTTTCTGGATTACGTCCCTGCACCGGAGCTCATCGTTCAATGCGATGGCGCTGGTAATGATCTGGATGGGTTTGCTGATTGTGTGGCCCGCGGCCGTCAACAATTCTATCGAAAATCGCTATCCGGTTCCGGAAGCCATGAACACGATGGTCAAACAGCGGAAGGCGTATCATGAGAAATGGGATATGGACAAGCAGGTAACGATGGACCGGTTTTACGCCCATTACCCGCAGTTCAAAACCTACGGGCTGCCGGACGAGTCGTTCAGCTGGCTTTGGTATTACGCCATGCAGCAAATGGGCGATGACGAGTCCGCTGAACAATCGGCTGCGCTGCGGGAAAAGCTTCTGCAACGCGAAGTCACCAGCCGACACATTGCCTGGTTGGTCCCGACGCTGCATACGCAGCTGTACCTCAATGAGCTGGCCCAGTCAGGACTCGGTAACCAGTTGCGCTTTCTGGACGCGGTCAACGGGTTTCACGAAAAGAAGCGCCTTTCTTTTTATCCCAAAATTTTCGGTAAAGCGCCGGTTAGGGCTACCAACTGGGCCGCAATCCGCGTAGAAACGTTTGCGGACCCCGTACCGACCCGCTACGCCGAACTGTTTATGCCCCTGGTCTTTTTTGGACTGCTGTTTGGGGGGCTGGGCTGGATTGGGCTGAAGCAGAATGTGTATCGCCTGTGAAGCGACTCCCGTCGGCGGTTTCATTGAGTAATAATTAAAAACGCATTATCCGTATCGTACTCCATTGCACGACTTATGCTACAAGCCATTAACCTAACCAAACGGTATATACCCGGCGCCATTCCCGCGCTTGACAACCTGAATCTAACCGTGTCACCGGGCGAAATTTTTTGTTTGCTGGGCCAGAACGGCGCGGGCAAAACCACGACCATCAACCTGTTCCTGGGTTTTCTTAAACCGACTGCCGGCCAGGCCCTGGTGAGTGGTCTGGACGTCGCCAGCCATCCTCTGGAGAGCAAGAAAAGTCTGGCTTATCTACCTGAAACGGTGATGCTCTACCCAAACCTGACCGGTCTGGAGAATCTGAAATTCTTCGCGTCACTGGCGGGCTTTCGGCATCCGCCCGACGCGCTTCAGGATCTGCTCAGTCAGGCGGGTCTACAGGTCGATGCGCATCACCGACGCGTCGGGCAGTATTCAAAAGGAATGCGGCAGAAGGTGGGAATTGCCATTGCGCTGGCAAAACAGGCAAAGGCCCTGCTGCTGGACGAACCCACCAGCGGCCTCGACCCCAAGGCCAGCAACGAGTTTTCGGACCTGCTACTCCGGCTAAGCGACCGCGGAACGGCCATCCTAATGGCGACCCACGACATTTTCCGAGCCCGGGAGGTCGGTACCCAGATTGGTATCATGCGGGCGGGGCGGCTGGTTGAAACCATGAGCCCCCAGGCTTTAACCGCCAGCGAACTGGAAGCGGTTTACCTGCAAACCATGAACAGTCCGCACTGAGCCGGTCGTGGCCAGGCAGTAACGGGTTGACTGTGCGTATTAATTTACTACTTTAGCGCCTTTCTCAGATCCCTTTCCACACCATGAAAAAATTGTATTTAGGTTTCGCCCTGCTGATGGGCGCTGTCCTGCCGGGTTGCCAGCCAAAAGACCCCAATCCCGTTGAAGAACCCGTCGTTCTGGGCAACGTTGATCGGGTAATTGACCTACCCGGCACCGTTAATTTTTCGGCGGTTTCCCAGCGGGGGGAAGGCCCCAAAGACAAAATTATCCGTCGGCAGTCAACGGTTCAGTCAGACGGCGTTTCCTTCTATACCTACAATGAGGCCGGTAATCTGTTGGGTATCTACGAGCCGAATAACTTTGGCTTTGATCACTATGAGCTGGGCGAATACCGGGACGGTTTATTACAGCAGGTCTATCAGGGCAGCGGCCCTTATAAGGCGCCCACGGCTGCTTTGGTCAAACCCGTGGCCCTCACCAAATTCGTCTACAACTCGAACCGCCAGTTGGTCATGGCGATAGACTACATCAATGCGGAATCCATGAATCGGCCCGGCGGACCCCAGAAAGGTATTCTCAGTCAGGTGTGCGAATTTACGTACGATGAGACTGGTCAGTTGCGGACGACCCGCATGACGTTTCAGCTATCGGGCCTTTTTCCCGGCGGTGTGCGGGAAGCTACGTGGGCGAAGGGGAATAAGGTGAAAGAGGCCCTGTCTTACAGCCGGTCTAATTTTGGGAATAGCACAATTCAGACAATCGAGTACAAC
>Ga0325400_1001504_pt1 | contig 19303 bp, 16 predicted proteins | sample PopdelMetagenome_2_FD_205662 | JGI IMG/M metagenome (GOLD analysis project Ga0325400, IMG submission 205662) | Populus deltoides microbial communities from Bellville, Georgia, United States - Xylem-PdKOR-R1 | ecosystem: Host-associated > Plants > Phyllosphere > Stem > Wood/Secondary xylem...
GTTTTATTTAAAATAATAAAATCCCGCCCAAAAAATAAGAAAAAAGTAGTATGTGGGCCCTATAGCACTTGGTTTCCGAAACAGAATCACCTGGAAATCTTCTTTATGTTGTAAATAAAGAAATAGCGGGAGGTTTATAAAATGGAGCTGTGCAAGGAAAAAATCTTTAATTGCTTTTCTTGCGTGCAAGGCAACGCCCACCTTTTGTCTTAATAATTTGTTTTTGACCCTTAAAATAAAACCCACTATTTTACATGCTTTGTCTTAGGGAGCATCCACCAAAAAAAAAAAAAGTGAGGCTAGGTATTTGTGCATTAATTTTTTGGCTTGTTAGGAAAAGAAATTAGCCTGTCATGGGAAGCATCACCCATGAAAAAATAAAGCGGGTTTTGATTGGGTTGTAACGGATCACGCGGGTTCTAGGTTGGCCCAATAGGTTGCTCAAATTTTTTTGTGTCAAGTGCCAATTGCAACCTTGATTTTCTTCTTTAGACTCGGTTAAGGTCTTGATTCAACCTGTCAAGTTAGACCGGATTTAATAACTATGTACAAGGATAGTTTACATTTTCATAATCTCTAACTTATATTTACTCGTGAAATTATAATAGAAATAATTATGTTCAAAGTGTATTTATAGAAAGGTTAGTGTGACAAATCCATATTAATCTTTAAATTTTTCTAGCCAGATGATGAAAATAGCGATGATAAGAAGAAAAAAAAACAAGAAGAGGAAAATATTAGGAACTCATTTTTCTCACCCTTTAATTTTTTTATACATCTTTAATTTAGACATGTATACTAAAAATAAAAATTAAACAAATAAAAAAAACTTTATGAACCATTTTTTTTTTTGCATGATTAAAATGTAACATCATTTTCCCCTTCTCACCTTGAAAATATCAAAATAAGGTCATTCACTCACTCTTTTTTCTTGATATTTTTTAGCAACTCTCTCCGATCTCGACATCTAAGAAAATTCTATTTTACAAAATGAATCTTTAATTCAACATTAAAATATTCCTTCACACCTAGCATATATGAAAACTAGCATATTAGCCCGCGTTTCGCAATGGGTCAATAACTAAAAAAAATTAATGTAAAAAAAAATATGCAGAGTATAAAGAATATATTAAGTGTTTTGGGTCTGATGACAATACTAGACCCAATGCTATTAGGTCTGGCAGCCAAGTCAGACCGAAAATAGCAATAGCATTGGGTCCGGTGGCCATAACGCTATGGGGTCCGGCTACCCAATAGGACCTAATAACGTTTAGGAACACATCTCATATCATGGGAGCATGGAACAAAGAATCTTGCACAGTTGATGAGTGATAGTTTTGTGATGGATAAAATCAGAAAACTATGTTTGCTAACTTTATCAGACCTAGATGTTATCCAAGAGAAATCTCCTCCCCTAAGCTTGAATAGCCTTTTGACCTAATAGGATTGATCTATCCATCAGTCCACTAAGAAACTAGACTTTGTAAAACTTTGTCGAACAAAGAGTAAAGTTGCTTAGAGAACAGATGGTGATGAAGGTAGTTTAGGAAGATGGGTTGTGACAAAATCATGGAACTCATGCCCAACGTTATTGGGTTCTGCTGCCAGCAGGACCCAATAACGTTTAGGAACACAGCTCATATCATGGGAGCATAGAACAAAGAATCGTCAAATTGATCAACTTTCTTCCTTGTTTGTATGGCTTGTTGGACAACTCAAGGGACTCAAGTCTCTTCGCTGTAAACAATCTGCAGTTGAAAGCATAGCCTCTTCGATAGGAATGAATTTATCCACCCCATTCCTGATGGAGGTTCTTCATAAATGCCTTATAGTGTCCTCATATATCAATAAACAACTTATAGGTTCAGCACTACATCTTGCACAGTTGATGGGTGATAGCTCTGTGATGGATAAACTCAAAAAACTAAGTTTGCTAGCTTTTATCAGACCCAGATGTTACCCAAGAGAAGTCTCCTCCCCCGAGTTTGAATAGCCTTCTCACCCAGCAAGATCAATCTATCCATCAGGCCACCAAGAAACTAGACTTTGTAAAACTTCGTCGAACAAATAGAAAAATTGCTAAAAGAACAGATGGTGATACGAGTAGTTCAGGCAGATAGGTTGTGACAAAATCATGGAACCCATGTCCAACGCTATTGGGTTCTGCTACCCAGTAGGATCCAACGCTATTAGGTCTTGTTGTCAGGATCCAATAACGTTGAGTCCTGTTGTCAGGATCCAATAACGTTGAGTCCTACTGCCAGTCGGACCCAATAGCATTTAGGAACACATCTCATATCATTGGAGCATGGAATAGAGAATCACCAAATTGATCGACCTTCTTCCTTGTTTACATGGCTTGTTGGATAACTCAAGTTACTATAACCTCTTCATTGCAAACAATTTGTAGCTGAAAGCATAGCCTCTTTAATAGAAATGAATTTATCCAACGCAATCTTGATGGAGGTTCTCTGTAAATTCCTTATAGTGTCCTCATATAGCAATAAGTAGTTTATGGGTTTAGCACTGCATCTTGCACCGTTGATGGGTGATAGCTCTGTGATGGATAAACTCAAAAAACTAAGTTTGCTAGCTTTTATCAGACCCATATGTTATCCAAGAGAAGTCTTCTTCCCCGTGTTTGAATACCCTTGTGACCCAGCAAGTTCAATCTATTCATCAGGCCACCAAGAAGCTAGACTTTGTAAAACTTTGTCGAACAAAGAGTAAAGTTCCTAAGAGAACAGATGATGATGTGGGTAGTTCAGGCAGATGAGTTGTAACAAAATCATGGAGTCCATGTCCAACACTAATGAGTCCTGCTGCCTAGCAGGACTCGACGCTATTGGGTGTTGCTGGTGGAAGGACCCAATGTTAAATTATAAATATCTTAAAAGGAAAAAAGAAAATATTAGGCACTGCTCTGCTATGCGCTATTAATGGTGCTACTGTAAAAAAATATTTTTTATGAAGATGGTGGTGCAAAAACATTTTATGTTTTTAACCCAACTCAAGGGAAAAAAAGAGTTATTGACCCACTGCGAAGCGCAACCCAATATGCTAACTATTACATTATTACGTAATGGTTTTTTAAAAATATATTTTTTAAAATATATATTGAGATAATAATTTTCTTATTTTTAAAAATTTATTTTTTATATCATCACATCAAAATAATATAAAAATATCAAAAAATATAAATTCGATGTAAAGAAAAAAATTAATTTTTTTAATACCATTTTTGAAACGCAAAAATAAACATACTTCAATAAGAAAATTCAACCCAACCTGAAATGAAAAAAATTATCATCACCCAGTTTTTGTATAATATAAAAAAGTCACATCAATGAATTTTCTCTTTAAAGCATGAAAACAAAATTCAATAAGAGGAAAGAAAAAAAATTAAAGAGGAAAAAAAATAAAATTAAAAATATCTTAAAAAATTAGAAGGAAAATAATTAGTTGTCGGTGTATTTGGCGCTGCTCTGCTATGCGCTATTCATGGTGCTACTATAAAATACTTTATTTGAAGATGGTGATGGTGTAAATACATTATGTGCTTTTAACCCAACTCAAATATTTTTAAATTTAAAAAAAAACAATTGCTATTGACCAGTCGTGGAGCTCGGGCTCATATGCTAGTTATTATATTATAACGTAATATTTATTTTTTAAAATATTGTTTTTAAAAAATATATTAAGATAATATTTTTTATTTTTAAAAATTAACTTTTTATATCATCACATCAAAATAATACAAAAACATCAAAACATATTAATTTTAATTAAAAAATATTAATTGATTTTTTTTTTATTTCTTTTATGATCCAATCTCCTTTGATTTGACTTTGGGTCTGGCGGTCAAGCTGAACCCAACAACAATTTTTCACTAAACACAGAAAAGACAACGTCGCCATGGAGTTATAGTGTCGTCCATAGTACAAACACTCTATGTTGAAAAATATATTGAGATAATTTTTTTATTTTATTTTTTAAAATTGATTTTTTATATCATCATATCAACAAATATGATATAAAAAAATAAAATAAAAATTCAAAATTTTTTAATACCATTTTTGAAACGAATTCTTTGTTCTAGTACTACCTTGTCTACCTTCCTTTTGTTTTCTGTTTCTGCATGAATAAGAGTAACTAACAGAAACTGTCTGGTTGTGTTTTTGCTTTAGGGTTTGGCGATCAAGGTCCCCAAGGGGCGTGGCGTGATGGCAAAGGGCTTGAGATCTGCACAGCAGGTCTCGAGTTCGAGTCAGGGCGTGCACCTCTTGTAAGAGCCCGAGACAGCTGGGGTTTTACTCGCTCATCTGGGCTCACAAAGTGCGCTTTTCTGGGGGGTGGGGTTTCCTCGAATCCAAAAAAAAAAGTCTGGCGATCAAGCCAGACCAAGCAACATTGGGTCTAGCTGCTCAGACAGACCCAATCGTACTTTTTCACTAAACACAGAAAAAGAAAACGCCCTCCATAGGCGCCACAGTGTCCTCCACTGTGCAAACACTCATAGAGCGAGACCCAATGCTTTTGGGTCTAGCGATCAAGCCACTTCCAATGCTATTGGGTCCGGCTGCCCAACTAGACCCAACAATAATTTTTCACTAAACATAGAAAAGACAATGCCCCCTCATAATGCTACAATGTCGTCCACAATGCAAACACTCTATGTTAAAAAACAATATTGAGATAATATTTTTTATTTTTTATATAATCATATTAAAATAATACAAAAACATAAAAAAACTATTAATTTGATGTAAAGAAAAAATAAAAACATTTCAAATTTTTTAATACCATTTTTGAAATGCAAAACAAACATGCTTTCATAAGAAAATTCAACCCAACCTAAAATGAAAAAAATTATCATCACCCCACTTTTGTACAATATTAAAAAAGTCACATCAATTTATTTTCTCTTTACATTATGGAAAAAAATTCAATAAAAGCAAAGAAAAAAAATTTAAAGAGGAAAAAAAATTAGAAATATCTTAAAAGGAAAAAAATTAAAAGGAAAGAAATTTGTTGCTAGTGTATTGGATGTTGCTCTACTATACGCTATTCATGGTGCTACTATAGAAAATAATTTATTTGAAGATGGTGATAATGCAAATACATTTTGTGTTTACCCAACTCAAGCATTTTTACATTTTTTTTAAAATTATTATTGACCCTCCGCGAAGCGCGGACCTATATGCTAGTTATTATATTATTATGTAATGATTATTTTTTTTAAATATTGTTTTTAGAAAATATATTGAGATAATATTTTTTTAGTTTTTTTAAATTGATTTTTTATATCATCACATCAAAATAATACAAAAACATCAAAACATATTAATTTGAATTGAAGAAAAAATATTAATTTATTTTTTTATAAAATTTAAAATTAAAAGATAAAGGTTTTATTTTGATGAAAAATATGATTTGTCAACTTGTGGGGAAACTAAAAATTATAATGTGCTTTTATCATTCTCTTCTTATCATCAAAATAATAATAATTATTTATTTTTAAATTTAAGTCTTTATTAAATTTAAAATTTTTTTAAAAATTAAATTTGATCGAAACTTTATTTTTGGTAAGCATTAAAATTGTTGTAATATAAATACAAATTTCAATACATTTGCAAAAAAGAAAAAGAAAAAAAAGAAGAGGCAATTACAATAAAAGCCAGGGAGGCATTACGAGAAAACCAGGGGGAGAGATTACGAAAAATCTAGAGGGCATTACAAGAAACAAAAATAGAAACCAAATAAGGCAGAAAAACCATCTTGTTTTTTACTGTATCACCGCCCCACCTTAATTAATCGGGCAACATTGTGTTTTTAAGCTCTGTTTCCTTGTAGAAAAGTTGTTTTTTTTTTAAAGTGAATTTTGAAGGAAGTGAATTTCTGGAAAGTGAATTCCGAAAAAGTATTTTTTGATGTTTGGTAGTGTTATGAAAAATAAACTGGAAAACACTTTCCAGTGTTTGGTTATGTTATGGAAAATGAACTGAAAAATAATTTATTAATAAATTAATTTTTTTTTCAAGTTTATCTAATATATATAAAATATTTAATATAAATATTTAATCACTTACAATAAAAAAATGAAATCTAAAAAGTATAATGATGATTTTTTTTTATTATATGCTATATTCATACATAGCTTATTTTATAAAATATAACTATATATGTCATATATCATATTATATAAAAATAAGCATGTGAAATATTTTTTAAGTAAAACCTATTAATATATTTTTTTCAATTTTAAAAGCTTAAAATAAGTTTTTTTTTCATATGAAGAAAGCCAAATTAGTTTATGGTAAGAGTTATATATTTGGGTTTTTTTTTTTGGTATGAAGTATTTTTTAAAAGATAAATAGATACAAAAATATTTTGATGGGTTTTTTGGATAAATACTAATCAACCCAATCATCAGTTACAAATTAGAGAGATTTTATTGTTAATCTCTATTTTTAGAGGAACAATACCTACTTAGAGTTATATTACATTATATTTCATTATGTTATTAAACACATAATTTATAACTAAAATTACAAATATAGTATAATTAGTTCTTATGATCTCTGCCGCGTTTTACTACAACCACATGAACAAACTACAATAGCCTATACCTTTGCTTTATTAAAAAAAACCCCACCGTTTTCTCTGTTCTCTCTCGCTTATCTCTAACTCTCTCCCATAACTAATTAAAGACATCATCTCATTCGGTTTCATTCCCCTGTCATTCCCATCATCATTCGGTTTCTCCTCTCATTCGGTTTCATTCCACTGTCATTCCCATCTCATTCCCATCTCATTCGGTTTCTCATTCCCCTCTCAATCAGTTTCTCTCATTCGGTTTCTCAAATTCCCCTCTCATTCCCCTCTGATTCCCCTCATTCAGTTTCTGAAATTCTCCTCATTCCCTTAGGTTTTCTCGCCTATCACTGATCGTTCTCTCTCGGTTGTCTCTCTTCCCCTGCTCTCTCTCGGTTCTCTCTAACCATTCCCTTATTCTCTGAAGAAGCAGAACACCATTATAGATTCAAGGGGTAGGACACCATCACCATTCCCCTGTTCTCTCTCTCGGTTCTCTCTCGCCTATCACTGATCTGCTCCTTATCCCCAGTTCTCATCCCTCTCTCACTCGACAATTTCCCCTCCTGTTTGTGTCACTCTCTTTGTGCTGGATCTGGTGACGGGAAAACAAGGTAGGGGCTGGTTGGGTCTTGTTTGGGGATTTTTATTTCTCTCAAGAAGCTGCCGAATGTGCAAGAAAAAATGTGTTTTTTATGGCTTGATTGTGATGAAATTAGTTGGGTTTTTTTGTGAGCATTTTTGACTGTGACGAGGAGATGAAGAAGAAAACTGGGTATGAGAAAAAAATTGACAGGCAGAAGATAAATTAAATAGAGAAATTCAGGCAGAAGATAAATTAAACAGAGAAAATATATAGTGTTTTTCGAAACAGACAAATAAGATCAAAGATTTTTAGCTATAATTCTTGTAGATCTAAAAAATACGAAGAAGATAAAAACATAAAGAAAATAATATAGAAAAATAATAGAGAAATTTGAGGGAAAAAATACCTGAAATGAAGAGTGTGATTCTCAAATCTTCTTGCTTTTCAATTGTTTTTGGACAGAGATGCAAAGAGGGGTTCAGATGTGTTTTATGAGTAAAGATAGGAAAGTGTTTTCCTTTTGACAAGGAAAGGAAAACACTTTCCTGCATGTAAATTAAGTTTTTTTTGTTGACCGGAATGAATTTTTCTTTGATCAAGTTTTCAGATGGTTGCCAAACATTGAAAAAAGAGGAAAATGAATTCCTAAATTTGGTTTCCTTGAAACAAACAAGGCATTAGTTTTTTTCCTTTCTCGGTGGCCAAGACAGGAGAGCCTTCCCCTTGGCCTCTCATCTTCAACCTCTCACACTATCGTAAAAACTAAAAAAAAGAACACACATAAATGGCTGCTGCTACTCCAGGAGAAGTGAGAAGACGCGGACAATAACAAATACCAGCAGAAATGCGCAAACAAGGATCTTCTCACAACAAGCAGGAAGGACGTTCATTCTGTTAAAAATCAAGAGAAGCAGAGAGCTCTTGCACCAGGGGAAGGAACACGACGCTGCTGTGAGATGCCGGCATGAGTGAAGACGAACGGGGACCTTGCTGCTGCGACAGACGCCCTCTTCCTCTTGCATTCTCCCTTCCCCTCACCTGTAATCTTCATTAGCGCTTCTCAACAGCCCAATCGTCCTGCACCGGCTACAACATGGGAGTCGTCTTCAGCTCTGGCAGCCATCACTGACTTGCAGCCCCTCAACCACCGGGAGCAGGTATTAGCCGTAGCAGCAGCCTCGTCTCTGTACCAGGTAAGCTCTTCTCGTTTCTGTTCATGCATAACTTAATTCACTCTGTTACAGTGCATGTGAAATTTAATTAACTGTTCATGTATGCGGGTCTCCTCTGGCCAACCGGGTCACTGAATCTACCCTGGCTTGTATAACTGGACTAGATCCATTAAAAAAAAAGTTTTTTTAAAAGAATTTAAATTTTACGGGTTTATTCACTAGTTCAAGAGTCAGAAGTATCATACTTTTTAAATTGTATAATATTTATCAACGCTAAAGTTGAAAATATTTATAGGTAAATATTCACTGACACCAGAACTAGAAACATTGTAGGAAAATAAAAAAACAGAGAAAAATAAATTTGTAACAATTTAAGACAAAATCAGTAATGTAATTTGTCTCAGATAAGATGATTAAGAGTTGATAACATATTTCCTTTCACATAACCAGTCCTTATATAATCTCTGTTAACGAGTTAGGGTTTCTAGTAACTATAAATTATTTTTTAAAAAAAAACAAGATGTTAAATATTTGATTTTTTTATGAAATTTTTTAATTAATCACTATGAATTTGACATTTTCTACGTCTATACTGTGGTAAAACAGTAGAATAAATCTATATCCATAATAAACAGACAATATTTTTCTGATATTTTTTAAAATATAGTATAATATGCGAAGCTAAGGAAATCTTAATAAATAAAGAATCTGCAGAAACGTTAAGTTTAATTATCAAAATGACAAGGATCAGTGCTCCTTACCTCGACGTCTTTTAATATAATTGTGAAGTTGTACTCAGCAGCTTCATCTCCGCTACAGCGAACAAAAGGAGGATCTTTGACAGATGCCGGCCATGTGCTCTTCTTTCGTATGATATCAAAGGAATCTCCACGAGGCCTCGACGTTAGAGAAACCTAGAAAGAGTATCGTGGTGTCTGTAATCATGGTTAAAATTATATATTTTTTAAAGTTTTATATTATTTTAATATATTAATATTAAAAATAATTTTTAATAATAAAAAATATTTTTTTTAAAATACTTTAAATTACAATATCTACCCCTAATCATCATTCGCTTTATGCAACAACAATAAGGACAGTTAAAGTAATAGGATAACAATGATATATTTAAATAATAAGATACTTCTTTCACTGACCTTAGGGTTGGCATATGATTGGTTTTGATACAAAATTGTCAAACTTATAACACTTTATGGGCAAGATAGTGATTTCACTACTTTTAACCAGCAAATCCAGTACAATCCGGTTGAAAGTGTGATTGTGGTTACTTTTCAAAGTATTTTTTACTTGAAAATATATTAAAATAATATTTTTTTATTTTTAAAAATAATTTTTGACATCAACAAATCAAAATGATATGAAAATAGTAAAAAAAAATATTAATTTAAAGTAAAAAAATAAAAAATAATTTTTTTTAAAAAATACTTTTAAAATAAAAAATAAATAAGGTTTGTATAAGATTCATTTGATATAGCAAATAGTTCATTGCTAATTCATATCGACACATTTCTTATTTAATAAATAAAAAATATATTAAATTTTAGAGGGGTAATATTTGGAAAGGAGGTATAAATATTATTTGATAAAAGAATATTTATTATTTATTAAAATTTTTTTATGTTTTTATATTAAAATAATCTTCTAATATTAAAAATAAATTTAAAAAAAATAAAAAAAATATTATTTTAATATATTTATAAAAAAAATATTTTAAAAAAATAAGAGGTACAATACGGATCATAACCCAAGTGTAAATCCCTTCTCCCTCAGCTTAGGCTAGACAAGTCCTGAGTCCTGACTCTAGCAGCACTTGCACGCGCCTTCATTTCTTATGATTTAAAGGGAAAAAAAATCAGGGCAAGGATTAAGAGGGAAATGTCCCATTGATGAAAACCCAATTGAAAAAGTTGTTTTTTTTGTTTGTAGACCCAATTGAGAACTGGGTGAAAATTGAGGGATAAAAATATCCTTTTGCCAACAGAATGTTAGCCATCCGTCCGTCCATACATCCTTCCGTCTATCCGTCCGTCCATCCACTCTCACTTCCAAATTCCAAGCTTCCAGCAATAGCAACAAACGACAACGGTCCCAATAATCCCGAAGAAAGGAACAAGCAAACCGCAATGCTCCTCTCCGCAATCCCTCGCTCAAGCTCAAACTCTCTCCTCCTCCTCCGCAATCACATTCTCACTTCCACTTCCACTTCATCTCCTACTGCTACTAACCTCCTCTCCACCGCCACCACCCTCAAGCCACTCCTACGAGCCCCTTCTGCCTCTTCCCTAACCGCCAGCAACGGCAATCTCGAAAATCCTATCCATCACGTGACACACTCGCTCTCAGATGACGATGAGGAAGCTGGAGGAGGATCGGGGTTGGTGTCGTCGGCGTCCGCCGTTGCTTCTGCTATTCGAAGTGGTTCTAGTTCACCAGTGGAGTTTGTACAGAAAATAGAGAAGGGTCACAACAACAACAAGACCAAATTGGTGCTACCCAGCCCTGATTTTCAGAGACTTTGCGTCCAACAACTCGACCTCTTTCACAGAATCGTCGATCCCGACGCTATTCTCTCCGTCTGTCCTGTTTTACTCCTCCATTAATATTCATTTCCTTTGCATAATATTGGCTGATTATTTATTATTTCTAATTTATTTTTAAACTAATTTTGCAGGTTTATGTGAGGCCGGCAGGTAGTTATGTAATGGACCGTTTAGAGCTCCGTCGAGTGACGTCATATCCCGGAGTGAATGCATCATCATCAGATATTGTGATATTAGTCGCTAATTTCAATATCCCAACTGGATTACGTGCTGCAGAAGCTGCATTTTCTAGTAAACAAGTAGGTAGTCTTTTTTTTTTTTTTTAAATTAACTAATAATTTGTATCTTAATCAATGACTGTTTATTATTGTTTTGGACAATGATTCGTGGCTACTCGGGTGGGTGGCAACGCCTATAGCTGCCATCCCCTGATTCTGCAGTAGCTTTTATGAACCGTAGCAGTAATTTTGGTCATTCTGCAGTAACATTTCGCAGGGCCAACATGAATCGGTAAGTTATTGCAGCGTGACCGAAAGTTGCTGCAGCATCAAGGGGTACTAAACATTTCCCTTATTGTTTAGGGTAAATGTTGATTTGTACTTTTTGTAGGCAGAATGCGTGGCTGAGCATAGAGCTGTTGTGTTTCCAATGGTAAAGCACCCTTTTGTGGTTGGGTTCTTGGTTGCTGAGCTACCGATGATGGAAATGGACATATCATGTGCAAACGGGGAAAGTGATTTGACTTCTCCAGAGGAAGCCTATGCTTCGCCTTCTGCCTCCTTTAAAAAATCAAAATCGTGGAGCATCCAGACTTTAAATGATGAGCCATTGAGGATGTTTAACTTTACAGCTGAGCAGAGATTGAATGCTATTAATATTTCACATACTCTAGCCATGGCTTATGTTATGGATCAGGTAGCTTCCATTGTTTTTCTGACTCCACTCTTATTTTAAATCAGCTTGCAAATATTGGTTTTTCTATATGCATGGAAATCCATTTGTAAATCTCTTCATTTTCAGATACTAAAAGATGCACGCCCTAATGCTAAGCTTGTAATTTGCCTTTGATGGACTGTCTTAAATGCTTATTCTTTTTCATGGATGTATTCTAGCCTACCTTTAAACTGCGGTATTTGAATTTTATGTGTTATAATTAATCCACGTGCAAGTGCAGGACCGACAACATTAGCATGATAAAATTTATTTTTAGTTTTTCAGAATCCTCTAGATATTTTTAAGCTCAATTCTAGTAGTTTGTTAATGGTTCCATCAATTGCTTTCACTCAGATTTGGTTATCCTTGTTTATTGGCCCTCCGCATTATCTTGTGTTTTTGGTTGTTCTTTGTGGACAAAGGTGGTTTTTCTAATTGGCGTGTCAGGTATATGATGCGCTTGTTTGTTATTTCATCTGAATTTATCAATAGTTTGGCTTATTCACTTATTGATTCCACAGAAATCATTGTTACTTCAGCAATCTTCATGGCAAAATAATGTCAGAATGACAACTCTGGTTGAGCAGGTAAACTGTAGTTTTCCAGTTATCTTGCAATATTTCTTTTCTACATTTTAATTTTGGAAATCAAATAGTAAATTCTCACAGATATTTACTGGTGGTTCCTTTTGACTGAATATTCTCACAGATTCGTGGTCCTCTCTCTAGCATTAGAACTTTAAGTAAAATGTTATCAATTCACACGAAGAGAAGCGAGGTATGCTTTTATGTTGTCCTGGATTTTTAATTAATTTTTTCCCCTTCCCTTATGATGTTATATACATGTGAACATTTTATATTCTTGCAGATTGCTTATGACATTGTTGAAAACATAATTGTTCAAGGTGATAGTATGAGAGACGCCCTTCAAGAACTCCAGGATGCTGTTTACTTGACAAAGGCACTCTCTCTCTCTCTCTCTCCCTTGCTCTGTCTCGCTCTCTCTTTTGAGTGTGTGTGTGTTGTGCATAGTCGATGCCTTGTGAATTTTGTTTTAGCATTCTTCCAAAGTACAATTTTTCTTTTCCCGAAATGGTTGTTTTCTATTGAGGATTATTTGGTTAGTTACTTCTTTCCTATAAATGCCATTGGTTTTGATGTATAGTTTCACTTTACATTGCGTTGAATTGTCTCTAAGTTTCACAGCCTATTGTAGTTGGAGTTACAAATTCATAGTGAGATTGCTGATGGTTTAGAAATTGTGGAGTTTGAAAAACTAAATTTCTCTTTTGTGATGTTATAGGCCAATATAGTGCGGTACAATGAAGAGACATTAATGAAAATTCACAATTCAGCTTATGCCCATCCAGAGTCAATGAGATCTCAATTACCAGAAGACTTATTGAATGATAGCAGCGATAAGTTGCAGACTCCTGGCAAACCACGTTTTCTAAATCCTGCATCCAAGGACATGGAGATGCCCATGCCACCTTTGGCTCTTTCTCCTCTACAACAACATGGAATACGGTAGGTTCTAGCCTTGCACTAAATCCTCAACTTGAGTGATACATGTTGATAGTATTTGAATTGGCTCTGAACATTAAGAAATGTGACACAAGATCTAATGCTAACAATAAAGTTTCTATTTTCTATTTGGTTGCACATCTCTGTTTATTTGTATTTTGGCGGTGGGGGAAGCATTTGAAATCTAAATCTATCTAAGTTTTGTTTCATCCTTGCCTTTAAATTTGAAAAAAAAATATCCTCTATCTTATGCTTGTCATGTGTCAGGAAGACCATGCAATGTTTCTGAGGTGCTGTCAGATTTGGTTGAGGCGGCAATACCTCTTGCCAATAAGCAGCAACGTATTCTAGAACTCAGTGAACTTTCTCAATCTCTGCAAGTTGCCATAGAAGAACCAGCTTTACGCCAGGCTCTGAGCAATTTAATTGAGGGTGCATTATTGCGTACACATGTTGGTGGCAAAGTTGAAATTGTATCTACTGGAGCACCAGCAGGTGGTGCTCTTGTAGTTATTGACGATGATGGCCCTGATATGCACTACATGGTAATGGTCCACTTTCACTCCAAGTACATTTTCTTTATTCAAATTAGTGATTGTGAATCTCTTGGGTTCTCTTTATTTGTTCACTTCATGGGGTTGTGATGCTTTGACATACCAAACAGTGCACATATTGAATCCTTATAAAGTTGCTTATGGAAGGATTGGAGGCATAGCAAAAGAATGATACCAGGGATTTATTTGTTACCTTCCCTCTTACGAGGGGCTTTAAGTAAATAAGTGTACTTCAGAATAGATTGGAAGGATAGCAAAGCAAAGGTCACTTGCAATTTTCTGGTTTTAGTTTAGAAAGTGGTTCAACACACTTTCTAGTATTTAGTTGCTATGCATTAACTGGGATCCTAACAATGGCAAGTGTTCATCATGCAAAAAATATTTTTCTTTGCATGCATTCCCAACTCTTACAGCCCCACATAATTGGTTTGTTGATTTTAGAACTGTCTTTTTTGAATCAAAATTTTCTTGCATTGTCTGTATACAATGTGGTTGCTCTTTTTTTTTTCTTTTCATTTTTTAAATGTTACAACGTAATGTCTGACGAGAAACACCTTCCATCAATTTCCTTTCCTTGTGGATATTTTTTTGAAAAATGTGAGAAAAGAAATGAACAAAATCATGTTATTGCTCACAGAGCACCCTTTTCAATTGTGCTTGAAAAACGGCCTGTGTTGTTGATTGGATTTAAGTGATTTGCCTGTGACTGTGGATGCAGACCCAGATGCGTTCGCTTATACCATTTGGAGCAGAGCTCTTCTCAGAAAACATGGTCGAAGACAACATGACATGGAATTTTGTTGCTGGGCTGACTGTTGCTCGTGAGATGCTTGAGAATTATGGTTGTGTGGTTCGTGTCATATCACCTCGAGTCTCAGAGGCAGCCCTTGGAACTGGGGGAACCAGGATAGAACTCTGGATTCCTTCTTTTGCCTCGTCCGATCAAAATGACCTTGCTCACGAAGCTTAGCAATAAAATGGCTTTGATAGTGGCAAGATTGGATACTTGCCCTGAAATTAAGAAAGGGGTTTGTATGCTAGATGATTTATTTTGTAATTTTGGGGTCTTTGTCGGATCCAGTGTGAACCACCCCCACTCACAAAAAAAAAAAAAAAAAAGTTACAAATTATAGATATAACAAGATGGTCATGGTCAAAGGAGTTGGAACTTCTTTCCCTTTCAGTTCATTCATGGTCCGAAACTTGAACTGGTGTATAGATTTGCCGTATATGCAGTTGATTGTATATAAAAAGCGTTTGTCTTAGATTTTATTTGAAGTCCATTGATTCCATAGCATGTCGCAGCTGGTGGCAGTTGAAGTTGAACTGGTTGCTGCTGCTTCTATTTCTGCAGGTCTTTTGCACGTTCATGGCGCCATCGCTTTGGAAACTATGATAAAATTTGAAAATCTGGAGTTTGTGGTTAGAAGGCCTGTAATCTCTGTTCTTTTAGCTGCCGGCCTCTGGTCTGATAACTCAGAAATAGTTTCATTTGGTCAAACTAGTTGGAACTGTGGTCATTATTACCAAGGAAGAAGAGTACGACAATGGATGTTATGTACTTCGTACGACTCCCCGACCCTTCCTTCCAATCACACGGTGTGTTTTATGCTTGTTGAAAATATATTTAAATAATATTTTTTTATTTTTTAAAATTATTTTTTACATTAAAACAATAAAAAAAACAAAGAAAAAAATAAAAAATTTTGAGAAATTCTCAAGCTCCAGATCAAATAACGTGTGTGATGCATCTATATTTACAATATAAGTGTTTTGAGAAAAAGAAAAAAGAAAATTACTGACAAAAGAGGCATGGATTAACGAAAACCAAATTGGAATTCTCATCTAAGGGTGCCCTAACGTGATCCAAAGCTAGACTCACATTCATTTCCCTCCAAGTCCAACTAAGTACACATTCAAAGTCTTGACCATTATTTACCTCTAACGGCTCAAACCCAAAAAATATTTTCTTTTGATTTTTTGACCCACCTTCTCCATTTTACTTTTGACTCCCAAGTCCCAAATCCTTCCCGTTTCTCTCCGTTTATTTATTTATTTATTTATTTTTTTATAGCCGTTGAAGGCAGCCCAACTCTTCTTCTCTCTTTCTCTCTACCTAGCTGTTGCAGGCAGAAATGGACAAGAAACCCACCAAGGAATCACCATTAGCTATAGCTGCTGCTTGTAGTTCTTTGAAGCGAAAGAGACCGCCCATGATTGAGATCCCAAATGTGCTCCAAGAAATCCACACTGTTAATAGTCGTACCAGTACGAAACCCCGTTTCCAAGAACTCACTCCCAGGAACACTGCCCTTTCTTTCAGTGGGAATGGTGTTGGTGTCTCTGCTATCAAAGGCAAGAAAAAATTCATGGAAGATACCCACAAGATTGTTTCTTGCTTGCATGGCAACTCAAACCAAGTAATACTCTCTCTTACTACTGGATTTTCTCGGCTTTCCAACTTGATATTTATATATTCTTTTTCTGATTTTTGTTTTTGGGTAATGTAACGTGTAGGGATTTTTTGGAGTTTATGATGGGCATGGAGGCAAAAAGGCAGTGGAGTTTGTTGCAGAGAATTTGCACGTAAATATTCTTGAAAAGATGGTGAATTGTGATGCAGGGAATGTTTCCAAAGAGGAAGCTGTTAAAGCTGGGTATTTGAAAACTGACCAGGATTTCTTGAAACAGGTATCATCATCCCTTTACTCTTTCTTTCTTGTTCACTAATCGTTGGAAATCTGTAAATTTTAATGTTCGATGATATTAATTCTTCTTGCAAATTGGAATGCATTTGAAATTTTGTGTCAACTGTTGCTTCTAGCTTATAAGGCAGGTAAACTGTTTTAATTAGAATTTTGACCATACTTGTCCATAATTGGAAAGCTGCAGATTATTGGGTTTTCTTGGTCCACAAAAGCTGCTGCTATTTATAGTTTGGAGAAAGATAATTGACTGAAAAAGAATGATTTGTGAACAACAAGAGTCTTAATTATTTGGAAGTCCTAATTCTTCATTCTAAACTGGATGTAAGTCTTGTGTGTCTTGATGCAGAATTCTGTGATTTCATTGTCAGTCCAACTCCCTAAAACCTTCAAGGACTTGATTATAAGTAGTCTACTCAGATGTCAGGCTTAGCTAAGCTTTACACCGACCATTGGAGTACTGGCTATACCAATCCTGTTTATGGATTACATAATTGATTCTATCTGATTAAGGCTTACAAAACTGGTTTTGAATGGTGAATCGACTAACTCGAGGATAGGACTGGTTGTTCAAAAGACTAAATGTGAAGCTGAAAGCAATTTTTTTGTGATGATAAATATATTTTTTTTATTGAGATTGCATTTGGACATCGTTCTTCTATCCCATCTTTATATATCCTGCTGTGTATATTACTTGAAATAGGAGGGAGTAGACTGGTACAAGTACAACAATAATGCATCTTCTTCTTTTTCACCACTCCTATTATCTTTCTTGATCAACTGTAGAAGAATGGCTGTATATTGTCAATAATGCAGGGTTTAGTCAGTGGCGTTTGCTGTGTCACAGCCTTAATTGAAGGGCAGGAGGTTGTTATCTCAAACTTAGGTGACTGTAGAGCTGTTCTTTGTAGAGGAGGAGTAGCTGAAGCCCTTACAGAAGATCATAGAGCAGCACGGGAGGATGAACGTAAAAGGATAGAGGATAAGGTATGGTTTATACCATGGCGAAACATGATAGTATATACAGCAGTGCATGAAAGGGGTTGTGGATTACTTGTGATATTCATTAATAATGTGATACAGGGAGGATATGTTGAGATTCATCGAGGTGCATGGAGAGTTCATGGGATACTTTCTGTTTCTAGAAGCATTGGAGATGCTCATCTGAAGGACTGGGTACTGGCTGAGCCGGATACAAAGCTCCTGAAGCTGAGTCCGGACATGGAATTTCTCATCTTAGCTTCTGATGGACTGTGGGACGAGGTGAGATGGACAATGCTCATTGTGGAAACTTTATGCATAAACTTTGATCTTGGATTTAACTCATAAATATTGGTAATGGAAAATTGTTTTATTCTATCCTTTGCCTTCGTTTGTTAAATTCATTTCTTTTTGCTTGTGAACTCTGGGTAAAATAATATGCTTTGTCATTTCAAATGCATTAAATTATGGGATTGAAAGTTTTTACTTTATAATCACTCATTTAAGTTTGGACCTAACCTACTAACTGTGAAAATTGAAGGCCGCTTTAATCTCAATTACTAGTATAAAACCATCTCTTACAGGGTTGAGCACCTTTTCTCTACTTTTGCAACATTAAGGTCCAGTAGTGCATCTTGAAGTTGACAGAGTTGACATTTGTATGGTTTATGAGGGCATTGACTTCATTGCTTGATTTATGGAATTATGTGGCTGTTAACTCTTTTTTGGTAATTTGTGCCCTAGGTTGGGAATCAAGAAGCTGTTGACATGGTAATTTCATTGTGTATGGCTGAGAAGAATGTGGGAACCACAGGAGATATTCCAGAAGATAATGATATTGATTATGGTTGTGTAAATGTAAGCCCTTCATCTAAGTTGCGGCGGATTTCACTCGTCAAGCAACAAAAAGAGTCCAGACACTCACCAAGCTATAAGAAGAAGGCTTGCAGCTGGAAAGACAATGAAGATGATTTTGCATGTGAAAATGAAAGTCCTCCAACAAAGTCAAGAAAAATTTCATTGGTCAAGCGAATAAACATCAAGACTGAGTCTCCTATTAAAGAAAATAGTTGGTACAAGAAGAGATCTGCCTCTGTGGTGCTTGAGAATGCTTGTAAGGAGCTTGTGAACCTTGCTGTGAGTAGGGGTAGTTTGGATGACATTACAGTTATGATAATTGATTTGAATCATTTCAGACATAACAGTTGATCTTGTGGGCTAATAGAACCTACTGTGTTGCTTCCTACGAAATCTAGATTATTAGCTATAACACCTGCAACCATGCAAGTGCGCTGCCTAGGTTTGAGACTCCTAATTGTAAAAGTCCATATAGAAAATTGTAGTATCTTTGAACTGCTAATGAGGCAGCAAGTTCCATTAGTATTTTCCTTTTATCTTCCATCTGCTCTCCAGCTCAGGTGTACTTCTTGTGATGGTATACTAGCAACTGATATTGATGCTTTTTTCGGGGCCCACCAATCTTGCTGTCTAATAAACGAGTTAATTGTATTGCCATGAATTAGGATGAGCCATTTGGAATTTTCAATAGTCTCAGGGTCTGTTTCAGATCACCATTTACATTAATAAAATTTGAAGTTTTTGTCTGAGCATTTTGTTTGTAGCGGGATCAGAGGATGCGGATGCTGCCAGATACTCTGTTTCCAGGTATGGCTGAAAGATCACACAGCATGCTT
>Ga0325400_1001506_pt1 | contig 19301 bp, 19 predicted proteins | sample PopdelMetagenome_2_FD_205662 | JGI IMG/M metagenome (GOLD analysis project Ga0325400, IMG submission 205662) | Populus deltoides microbial communities from Bellville, Georgia, United States - Xylem-PdKOR-R1 | ecosystem: Host-associated > Plants > Phyllosphere > Stem > Wood/Secondary xylem...
GCCAAGGCCGACGTGGCCAAGGGGCTGATGGTGGTCGAGGCCGGGCGGCTGGTCTTCTACGAGGCGCGCGGGGTGCCCTCGCGCATCGCCGCCGACGGCCCCGACCGGCTGCGCCTGTCGCTCGACTATTCCGGCGAAGGTCAGACCTGGGCGCACGACGCGACGCTGACGCTCTCCCGCGACGGCCGGACACTGACCCGCGACGAGCCACAGGCCGACACTGGCACCGAGACATATGCCCGCTGCCCCGCGTGAGCGTCGTCTGGACCCCCTTCGTCGCCTGCGATAAGAAGAAGCCGTGACGCAGCAGTTCGATAGCCAGATGTTCGTTCGTCGCATGGAGGCGGCAGGAATGGCGCGTGCCGTCGCCGAAGAGCTGGCCGACGTTCTGGGATCGGTCGTGCTGGACGGCTTCGCCACCCGCCGGGATTTGCGGGACGACGTCGATCGCCTTGACGGGCACTTGCGCGAGACGGAATTGCGCCTGCGCCAGGACATGAAGGAACTGGAGCTTCGGTTGACCACCCGGCTCGGCGCCATGATCGCGGCCGCGACCGCGCTCACCGTCGCGATCCTGGGCGCGCTCATCACCATCAAATAGGAGGTTCGGCTTCCGGTCGCGCCGTCCGCTTGCTAGCGCGTCTCCCATGAACCAGTTCGACCTGACCGACGACCAGCGCGAGGTGCAGGACCTTGCCCGGCGCTTCACCGCGGACCGCATCACGCCCAACGCCGCGCAGTGGGACGAGGAGCATATCTTCCCGCGCGACACCATCAAGGCCGCGGCCGAACTGGGCTTCGCGGCCATCTACGTGTCCGAGGAGTCGGGCGGCATCGCGCTCGGCCGGCTGGAGGCGGCGCTCATCATGGAGGCAATGGCGTACGGTTGCCCGTCCACCAGCGCCTTCATCTCCATCCACAACATGGCGTCGTGGATGATCGACCGGTTCGGGTCGCCGACGGTCAAGGACAAGTACCTGCCGTCGTTGGTGACGATGGACCGCATCGCCAGCTACTGCCTGACCGAGCCAGGCTCGGGCTCCGACGCCGCCGCGCTCAAGACGCGGGCGGAAAAGGTCGACGGCGGCTGGCGCGTGTCCGGCACCAAGCAGTTCATCTCGGGCGGCGGCGCCAACGACGTGTACGTGACGATGGTGCGCACCGGCGACGAGAAATCGCGCGGTATATCCTGCCTGGTGATCGACCACGACATGCCGGGCGTTTCGTTCGGCAAGAACGAGCGCAAGCTCGGCTGGCACAGCCAGCCCACCGCCGCCGTCATCCTGGAAGACGTGTTCGTCCCCGACGAGAACCTGGTCGGCGCGGTGGGTGAGGGGTTCCGCATCGCCATGTCGGGCCTCGACGGCGGCCGGCTCAACATCGGCGCGTGCAGCTTGGGCGGCGCACAACGCTGCCTGGACGAGGCGATCACCTATACCAAGGGGCGCCAGCAGTTCGGCCAACCCATCGCCGAGTTCCAGAACACGCAGTTCACGCTGGCCGACATGGCGACCGACCTGGAGGCGGCGCGCGCGCTGCTCTACGTCGCCGCCGCCAAGGTGACGGCCAAGGCGCCCGACGCGTCGCGCTTCTCGGCGATGGCCAAGCGGCTGGCGACCGACAACGGGTCGTCGATCGTCGACCGCGCGCTGCAACTGCACGGCGGCTACGGTTATCTGATGGACTATCCGGTGGAACGGTTCTGGCGCGACCTGCGCGTCCATTCGATCCTGGAGGGGACGAACCAGGTGATGCGCATGATCGTCGGTCGCGACCTGGTGCGCCGGTGAGCAATTGTGCGAGCGATCCCGTGAGCGACGACGTTCTGACCTCTGCGGAAGGCGCGGTCGCCCGCATCCGGCTGAACCGTCCCAAGGCGCTCAATGCGCTGACCCATTCCATGTGCCTGAGCATGCTGAACGCGCTGGAACGCTGGCGCGTCGACGACGCGGTGCGCGTCGTGCTGTTGGACCACGCGGGGGGCAGGGGCTTCTGCGCCGGCGGCGACATCCGGATGCTCGCCGAAAGCGGGGCGGGCGACGGGTCGGCGGCGCGCGCGTTCTTCGCCGACGAGTATCGATTGAACGAGCGGCTGTTCACCTGGCCCAAGCCGATCGTCGCGTTCATGGACGGCGTGACGATGGGCGGCGGCGTCGGGCTGGCGCTGCCGTGCCGATACCGCGTGGCGACGGAGAATACGCGGCTCGCCATGCCGGAAACGGGCATCGGCCTGTTCCCCGACGTGGGCGGCGGCTGGTATCTGTCGCGGCTACCGGGGCGGATGGGACAATATCTGGCGCTGACGGGGCACCGGGTGAACGGTGCGGAATGCGCGGCGCTAGGCCTCGCCACCCATTACCTGCCGTCCGAACGGCTGGAGGGCGTGAAGGCCCGGATCGCCGAGCGTCCGACGGAGGTGGAGGCGATCCTGTCGGACGCGGCCGGAACCCCCGGCGACGCGCCGATCCTGGAACGTCGCGCGGCGATCGACCGGCTGTTCGCGTCCGACGAGCTGGAGGACGTGTTCGCCGCACTGGCGGCCGACGGCTCCGGATGGGCGGCCGAGACGCTGGAAACGCTGCGCACCAAGTCGCCCCAGACGATGAAGGTCAGCCTGCGGCTGCTGCACGAGGCGGCCGCCCGCACCGAGTTCGCCGACGAGATGCGCGCCGAATACGCCGTCGCCGCCCGCGTCGTACAGCGGCACGACTTCCTGGAAGGGGTGCGCGCCGTGATCGTCGACAAGGACATGGCACCCCGCTGGGACCCGGCCACGCCCGAGGGGGTCAGCGACCACCTGATCGACCAGATCTTCGCGCCCCTGCCCGACGCGGAGGCGTGGACGCCGGCGGGGGGCGTGGGCGGCCGGACAGCGCAATGACGCCGCGCGCGTGCGAACAAGGAGGGGACGGACGATGAGCGACTACGAGACGATCCTGGTCGAGGCCCGCGGCCCCGTGACCCTGGTCACGCTGAACCGGCCCAAGGCGCTGAACGCGCTGAACGCGCAGGTGCTGGCCGACCTGATCGCCGCGCTGGCGGTGTTCGACGCCGATCCGTCCCAGGGCTGCGCGGTGCTGACCGGATCGGACCGCGCCTTCGCCGCCGGGGCCGACATCAAGGAAATGGCCGCGTCCGGCTTCGCGGACGTGTACGGCGGCGACCTGTTCTCCGGCTACGACCGGGTCGTCGCGACCCGCAAGCCCGTGATCGCCGCCGTCGCCGGCTACGCGCTGGGCGGCGGATGCGAACTGGCGATGATGTGCGACTTCATCCTGGCCGCCGACAGCGCGCGCTTCGGCCAACCCGAGGTCAAGCTGGGCGTCAGCCCGGGCATGGGCGGGTCGCAGCGGCTGGCGCGCGCGGTGGGCAAGGCCAAGGCGATGGAGATGTGTCTGACGGGCCGCATGATGGACGCCCAAGAGGCCGAACGCGCCGGCCTGGTCGCGCGCGTCGTCCCCGCCGACCGGCTGGTCGACGAGGCGGTGGAGACGGCCACCGTCATCGCCGGCATGGCCCCGCTGGCGGTCAAGGCGAACAAGGAAATGGTCAACGCCGCCTATGAGACGACGCTGACCCAGGGGGTGATGTTCGAGCGCCGCCTGTTCCACGCGCTGTTCGGCACCGCCGACCAGAAGGAGGGCATGGCCGCCTTCACCGAGAAGCGACCGGGGAACTGGACGGGGCGGTAGCGGGGTGGAATTGCTCGCCCCCCCGATGCTGATGTCGGCGCTGATCGGCGGCGCGGCGGGGCGATGGACCCGGGCGCACCCGCTCGCGATCGGGCTGATGGTGTGCTTGCCCGGTGCGCTCGTGACGACGCTCCTGTTCGCCGGGCTCATGAGCCCGGCCGCCTTGGTCGCCGGGGGCATGTTCGGACTGGTGTTCTGGAGTTGCGGCGCGTTCGGCGCGTTCGTCGGCCGATTACGGCGACGGCATATCGAGAGGATGAACTGATGGCCCGTATCGCTTTCATCGGGTTGGGCAACATGGGCGCCGGCATGGCCGCCAACCTGGCCAAGGCCGGCCACGATGTCCGCGCCTTCGACCTGTCGGCCGACGCCATGGTCCGCGCGAAGGAGGCCGGCTGTCTGCCCGCCGACGACCTGTCCGCCGCCGCGACCGACGCGGAGGCGGTGGTGACGATGTTGCCCGCCGGTCGCCACGTGGCGGAAGTGTACGCCGCCGTCCTGCCGCTGGTGGCGCCGGGCGCGGTGATGATCGACTGTTCCACCGTGGACGTGGAAACGGCGCGCGCGGTCGCGTCGGACGCGGTCGCCAAGGGGCTGCACCCGGTCGACGCCCCCGTTTCGGGCGGGATCGCGGCGGCGGCGGGGGGCACGCTGACCTTCATGGTCGGCGGTCCCGACGACGCCTTCGCGCTGGCGCGGCCGCTGCTCGACGCGATGGGCCGCGCGGTGGTCCATGCCGGGGGCAACGGCGCGGGGCAGGCGGCCAAGCTGTGCAACAACATGATCCTGGGCGCGACCATGGTCGCCACCTGCGAGGCGTTCAACCTGGCCGCCAGACTGGGGCTGGAGCCCCAGGCCTTTTACGACATCACGTCCGTCAGCTCGGGCCAGAGCTGGTCGATGACCAGCTACTGCCCGGTGCCAGGCGTGGGACCGGAAACGCCGGCCGACCGCGATTACCGGGGCGGGTTCGCCGCCGCCCTGATGCTGAAGGACCTGCGCCTCGCCGCCGACGCCGCGGCGGCGACGGGCGCGGCCACGCCGATGGGCTCCCGCGCGCGCGACCTGTACGAGGCGTACGTCGCGCAGGACCGGGACGGTAGCGATTTCTCGGGCATCATCCGCTCGCTCGACGAACTGGCGGGGGGCGAGGGTTGAGCGAACTGGTATCGTCCGCCTCGCGGTTGCGCACGGTCGCGGACGGCGAATGGGCAGGCTGGTCGATCTGGGACAGCGACGCCTTCGAGACGCGCGCCGGCCCCTTCTACGAGCGGCGGGACGCGGACGGCACGATGGTGGCCGCATTCCGTACCGGGCCGGAGCATATGAACGGCGGCGGGTTCCTGCACGGCGGCTGCCTGATGACCTTCGCCGACAGCGCGTTGTTCACCATCGCCCGCGACGCGATGGCGGGCGACCGCGGCGTCACCGTCAACCTGTCGGGCGACTTCCTGAGTTCCGCCGGTCCGGGCGCGCTGATGGAGGCGCGCGGAGCCGTGACGCGCGGGGGGCGGGGCCTGGTGTTCGTCCAGGGGCTCGTCACCGCCGACGGCGAGCCGGCGCTGAGCTTCACCGGGATCATCAAGCGGCTGGGCCCGCGCGTCGCCCCGGCGCGTTCTCGCTCCCCAACACCGGAGGAACGACCGTGAGCGACCACAAGAAGAAGGGCGACCATCACAAGACCAGCGGCAATGACGACGTGGGCGGCAACAAGAAGCAGGACAATTCCGACACCACCGAGGACGGCAACCGCAACCAGTCCAAGGGCCACGGCGGCAACTGAGCACGCCCGTCAGAACGGCAGCGGCGGCTGGGGGTCGGGCTTACCCGCCCCCAGTCCGGACAATGTCAGGCCCAGTAATCGGACACCGCCCGGCACCGGCAGCTGCGCCGCGAGCAACTGGTGTCCCGTCGCGGCGAAGGTTTCGCGCTCGGCGACGGGCGCGTTGAACGATCTGGCCCGCGTGATCGTGTGGAAATCCGCGCGCCGCAGCTTCAGCGTCACCGTCCGGCCGACGGCCGCCCCCCGCTCGATCCGCTCCCAGGCGGCGTCCGCCACGCGTTCCAGGGCGGCGGCCAGATCGCCCGGATCGGACAGGTTGGTGTCGAACGTCCGTTCGGCGCCGATCGATTTCGCCGTCCTCTCCGACCGGACCGGCCGGTCGTCCAGCCCCCGCGCCGCGCCGTAGAGATACTCGGCATAGGACCCGAAATGCGCTTGCAGGAAAGCTAGGTCCCGGTCGCGCAGATCGGCGCCGGTGCGGATGCCCAGCCGCTCCATCTTGGCCGCCGTCACCGGCCCCACCCCGTGGAACCGCGACACCGGCAGCGCGGCGACGAAGGCTGCCCCCTTCCACGGCGGCACCACGCACAGGCCGTCGGGCTTGTTGTGGTCCGACGCCAGCTTGGCGATGAACTTGTTGTAGCTGACGCCCGCCGACGCGGTCAGGCCGGTTTCGGATCGAATGCGCGCGCGAATATCCTCGGCCGCCGCGCGCGCCGATCCCAGCCCCAGCCGATCGTCGGTGACGTCCAGATACGCCTCATCCAGTGACAGCGGCTCGATCAGGTCGGTATGGAGCGCGAAGATCGCGCGGACCTGTTGCGACACGGCGCGGTACACGTCGAACCGGGGTTTGGCGAACAGCAGGTCGGGGCACAGCCTGATCGCGCGACCCGACGGCATGGCCGACCGCACGCCGAAGGCGCGCGCCTCGTAGCTGGCGGCCGCGACCACGCCCCGCCCGCTCGACCCGCCCACCGCCAGCGGGCGTCCGCGCAGGGCCGGGTCGTCCCGCTGCTCGACCGACGCGTAGAAGGCGTCCATGTCGACGTGGATGATCTTGCGCTGCGGCGCGTCGGGGCGGGGCGGCGTCGGCAGGTCGTCGACATAGCATTCGATCCGGTCGCGCGCGACACCGCCGACGTGTCGGAACCTTTTACACAATCGGTGACGACGGCGCATTTTTTGGCTGAAAACCGAAGCTGGCACGGACGTTGCACAATTGTTGGCACGTCACCGGCTTTCGGGGGCAACGAGGGGAAAACCGATGAAGAAGTTCGTTCTGGCGGCCGTGTCCGCCGCCGCCATGATCACCGCCGCGGCGCCCGCTTCTGCCGCCGTCATCATCACCAACCTGGGCACCGTCAGCGTTCCCGACAGCCGGTTCGGCGGTTCGCAGATCGCGGCCGATGCCGACCTGGTGTCGATCTATCAGTTCAACACCACGGCGTCGGGCTTCATGACGTTCAGCAGCTTCACCTCGGCCAACCCGGCGGTGCAGTTCACCAGCGCCGCCATCTACCAGGGCACGCTGACCACCACCCCGAACGCCTCCAACACGCTCGTCGCGACCGGTGGCACGCAGGAGACGACCACCACCGGCACGCAGATCGGTGTCGGCGCGACGTTCCTGAACGCCGGCAGCTATTCGTTCGTGGTGCGCGGTGCCGCTCCCTCGCCGACCAGCCTGGGCTACTCGATCAACTTCATGAACGCCGCCGTTCCCGAGCCCGCGACCTGGGGCCTGATGCTGCTGGGCTTCGGCATGGTCGGCATGGGCCTGCGCAGCCGTCGCAACGCGCGCGTCACCTTCGCCTGATCCGTCAGGCAGCCCGGACCCGTTCGTGGGTCCGGGTATCCGGTCGGGCCGTCGCTTCGGGGGGAGCGGCGGCCCGATCTGCGTTTCGGGCTTCCGCCGACCGAGGGGGCCGACGATTGCCACCGGGCGCAGCATCCGCCAAGGCGGGGTCGATGAAGCGGGGGACCCACTACTGGCGGCGTGAGCGCGCCGACCGGATGGCCGTGATCGTCGACGCCGATGAGTATTTCCGCGTGCTGCGCCGGGCCATGCTGGGCGCGGAGCGGCGGATCATGCTGATCGGCTGGGATTTCGACGCCCGCCTGACTCTCGATCGGACCGAGCACCTGCCCGGCGAGCCGCGATCGGTGGGACGGTTCGTGCGGTGGCTGGTCGATCGCAAACCCGAACTCGAGGTCTTCCTGCTCCGCTGGGATCTGGGGGCGATGAAGTCGCTGACGCGGGGTACCACCGCCTTCACGCTGCTTCGCTGGGTAACGCATCCGCGCATCCACCCCAAGCTGGACGGCCATCACCCGACGGGCGCCTCGCATCATCAGAAGGTGGTGGTGATCGACGACTGCCTGGCCTTTTGCGGCGGCATCGACGTGACGGACGAACGTTGGGACACGCGCGCGCACCGGGACGACGAACCGGGCCGCCGTCACGGCCTGTTGCGGCGGCAATACAAGCCCTGGCACGACGCCACCACCGCCGTATCCGGTCCCGTCGCCGCGGCGCTGGGCGAGATGGCACGCGATCGGTGGCGCATCGCGACGGGGCGGGCGCCCGAGCCGGTTCCCGGCGACGCGGGCGGCGGCTGCTGGCCCGAGGGCCTGGACGCGCAGTTCCACGACGTCGACCTGTCGATCGCCCGGACGTTGCCGGAGATGCCCGACCAGACGGCGGTCCACGAGTCCGAGGCGCTGTTCCTCCACCAGATCGCCGCCGTCCGCCGTCACCTGTACGTCGAAAGCCAGTATTTCGCGTCGCGCCGTATCGCCGAGGCGGTGGCGCGGCGGCTCGACGAACCCGACGGGCCAGAGATCGTGATCGTCAATCCGCGATCGGCGCAAGGGTGGCTGGAGCCCATCGCGATGGACAGCGCGCGAGCGCGGTTGATGCAGGCGCTGCGGCAGCGCGACCGGCACGGTCGGTTGCGGCTCTACCATCCGGTCACCGCGGGCGGCGGGGACATATATTGCCACGCCAAGATCCTGATCGTTGACGACCGGGTGCTGCGCCTGGGGTCGAGCAACATGAACAACCGGTCGATGCGGCTGGACACCGAATGCGACCTGACGCTGGACGCCCCCGATGACCGGCCGGAGGTGCGCGAGACGATCACGGCGATCCGCGACGACCTGTTGGGCGAACATCTGGGATGCGCCGCGGCCGACGTGAACACCGCGATCGCCGAGACGGGCTCGCTGATCGCGGCGGTGGAGCGGCTGCGCACGACGCCGGGCCAGGGCCGCCGGACGCTGGACCCTTTCGAGCAGCAGGACCTGAGCGCCGTCACCGAATGGCTGGCCGACAACGAGGTGCTGGACCCGGAGGGCCCCGACGAGATGTTCGAGCCGCTGAGCGGACGCGGGCTATTCCGTCGCTTGCGCCACCCGCGCTGACGTCCGTCAAACGAGGCGGGCGAACAGGCCCTCGACGAAACGCGCCGTTTCCCCGGGCCGGGTGACGGGGATCATGTGCCCGCCCTCTATCAGCGTCAGCCGGGCGTCGCGGATCGCCGCCGCGCTGACCTCTCCGTGCAGCCACGGGTCGAGGACTGCGTCCTGGCGTCCGAACAGGATGGAGACGGGCAGGTCGAGTTCGCCGTAGCGCGCGGCCAGGCCCGCCATCTCGTCGCGGGCCGCGATCATGTCGAGCGCCGCGCGTTCCAGCGCGGCGGCGCGCAGCGTCAGCAGGCCGCCCCCGCGGACGCCGAAATCCTGGGCCGGCGGCTCGGGCGCGAAGGTCAGGCGACGGATGCGATCCTGGGTCAGGCGGCCGACGGGCACGCCCAGCGTGCGGATCGCGGCGGCGCGCAGCCACGCCGACTCGACCGCCAGCCCGCGGAACGCGGCCGGCACGTCCGTCTGCGGCTGGGTCAGCGGCGCCAGCAGCGCCAGCCCGCGTGTCAGATCGGGACGATCCAGCGCGAGCGCCAGGGCGACGGCACCGCCGAGCGAATGGCCCACGATCACTGGCCGGTCGAGCCCCAGCCGCTCGATCAATCCCGCCACCAGCCGCGCCTGCGCCGCCAGACCGGGATGCGGGCCGGCGGCGGCGGTCGAATAACCGGAGCCGGGCCGGTCCACCGTCACCACCCGATGGCCGGGCAGCAGCCGTTCGGTGAGTGCGTAGGAGAAGTTGCGCATCTGGCCGCCAAGGCCGTGGATCAGCAGCGCGGGCGGGCCGTCCCCCCTGTCCAGGTAATGTAGCCGGGCGCCGTCCTGTTCCGACCAGTTCCCGTCGGCGGGCACCTGCCGCTCGTGCCCGCGCGCCATCGCCGCGCCGACGAGCGCCGCCGCCCCGCCCGCCAGCGCCGCCACCCCAAGGCCGAACACCGCGGTCCGCACATTATTCCGGCTCATGCCGTCTCCTGACCCAAGACATTGACGATCGCCCGCAAGTCCCGAAGATGCACCATCGGAGGTGAACATCATACGACAAGTCGCAGCCCTGCCTTATCGCATCACGGACGGCGCCACCCGCGTCCTGCTGATTACATCGCGGGAAACCCGGCGCTGGGTTGTGCCCAAGGGAAATCCGATCCGCGGCCTGAAGCCACACGAGGCGGCGGGGCAGGAGGCGTGGGAGGAAGCCGGCGTGACGGGGGCCACGTGCCCGACCCCGCTCGGGGAATATGGGTATCGAAAACGCCGCCGCGACGGTAGCTCACGTCACATAACTGTAGCCCTTTTCCCCCTTGCGGTGGCGCGCGAGGCAGACGATTGGCCCGAGCGGGACGAGCGGACGATCCGCTGGTTCGACCTGCCCGACGCGGCCGCCGCGGTGGACGAGCCGGAGCTGAAGCGGTTGATCGCCGGGTTCCGGCGGCCGCCGCCCGGCCCGTGCCGGCCGCGAACGTCCGCGTCGCGCGCGATACGGGGGTTACCGATGCTGGGCTGGTTTCAGTCGCTGATGCCATCGCAGGGACGCTTCTTCGAGCTGTTCGAGGCCCATGCCCGAACGCTGGTCGCGGGCGCCGCCGCCTTGTCCAACCTGTTGGGCGAGGAGGGGCGCAACGACGAATGCATCGCCGAGATCATCCGGCGCGAGCACGAGGCCGACGACATCACGCGCGACGTGTTGTCAGACGTGCGCCGGGTATTCGTGACACCGTTCGACCGGTCGGCGATCACCGGGCTGATCGGCGTGATGGACGACGCCATCGACCAGATGAACGCGACCGCGAAGTCGATCAAGCTGTTCGACCTGACCCGCTTCGACGCGCCGATGCGCGACATGGCGGCGCTGATCGTCGAGTCGGCCCGGCTGACCACCGAGATCATGCCGCTGTTGCGCGACCTGAACGGCAACGCGGTGCGCCTGAACGAGCTGACCGAGCGGCTGATCCAGCTGGAGGGTCAGGCGGACGAGACGCACGAGGCCGGGCTGAAGGCGCTGTACCAGACGTACGGCGCCGACCAGCCGATGGCGTTCATCGTCGGCCAGGAAGTGTACGGGCACCTGGAACGGGTGGTCGACAAGTTCGAGGACATCGCCAACGAGGTCCAGGGCCTCGTGATCGATCACGCCTGAGCGGCGGCGATGCTTATCCCCTTCTGGGCGCTGGTCGCGCTCGTCGCCGTGGCGCTGCTGTTCGATTTCCTGAACGGCCTGCACGACGCCGCCAATTCGATCGCCACCGTGGTGGCGACGCGCGTGCTGAGCCCGCCGGTGGCGGTCCTGTGGGCGGCGTTCTTCAACTTCGCCGCCTTCTGGATCTTCGGGCTCCACGTCGCCCAGACGGTCGGCAAGGGCATCGTCGATGCGAACATCATCGATCCCGCCGTCGTCTTCGCCGCGCTGCTGGGCGCGATCGTGTGGAACATCGTCACCTGGGTGAAGGGCATCCCGTCCTCGTCCAGCCACGCGCTGGTCGGCGGCCTGCTGGGGGCCGGCGTCGCCAAGGCGGGGCTGGGGTCGGTGGTGTGGTCGGGCGTGATGAAGACGGTGTTCGGCATCGTGCTGGCGCCGGCTCTGGGCATGGGGCTTGCGCTGATGCTGGTGCTGCTGGTCGCCTGGACCAACCGCCGCGCGACGCCGATCGGGGTCGACCGCAAGTTCCGGCGATTGCAGCTGTTGTCGGCTGCGCTCTACTCGCTGGGCCACGGCAGCAACGACGCGCAGAAGACCATGGGGATCATCGCGGTCCTGCTCTACAGCCAGGGCGCGCTGGGGCCGACCTTCTACGTTCCCGACTGGGTAGTCATATCCTGCTACGTCGCGATCGCGATGGGGACGCTGTCGGGCGGGTGGCGGATCGTCCACACCATGGGGTCCAAGATCACCCGGCTGACGCCGCCCCAGGGTTTCTGCGCCGAAACGGGGGGCGCGATCACGCTGTTCCTGGCGACCTATGGCGGGGTGCCGGTGTCGACCACGCATACCATCACCGGCGCGATCGTCGGCGTCGGCGCCAGCCGCCGGCTGTCGGCGGTGCGGTGGAACGTGGCCAGCAGCATCGTCGTCGCCTGGGTGGTGACGCTGCCCGCCTGCGCGGCGATCGCGGCGGCGACCTATTACGCGACGCTGTTGTTTCGATAAGGGATCAGCGGGCAGGATAGGGGGTCATCGAATAGGGACGGGCGGCGACGGCCGTGCCCCACGCCCTGTCCGGCCGCGACGCCATGGTGAAGCGGAGCTCGCCGCCGGCCACGATCTCCGCGTGGCGGACGAACACGCGGTCGAGCGGGCGACCGTTGAGCGTCACGCGGCCGACGTAGCGGTTGCGCTCGCTCAAGCCCTCGGCGACGATGCGGAAGCGGCGGCCGTCGTCGAACGTCAGTTCCACCGACCGGGCGAAGGGGCGGCCGATCACGTACTCGCCGCTGCCCGGCGTGACGGGGTAGAAGCCCATGGCGGTGAACAGCAGCCACGCCGACATCTGGCCCAGGTCGTCGTTGCCCGACAGGCCGTCCGGCGTCGGTCGGTACTGGCTGTCGACGATCTGCTTCAACCGTTCCTGCGCGCGCCAGGGCGCGCCGGCATAATCATAGAGATAGGCGACGTGGTGGCTGGGCTCGTTGCCGTGGATATACTGGCCGATCAGCCCGGCGATGTCCTCGGCATGGCTGTAGTCCAGGCCGCTGTTGTCGAAGTCGAACATGGCGTCCAGCTTGGCGACGGTGGCCGCGTCGCCGCCGAGCGCGGTCGTGAGCCCCCCTAAGTCCTGCGGCGCGAACCAGCTATATTGCCAGGCATTGCCCTCGGTATAGTCGGAGCCGTAGTTGATCGCGGTGGGATCGAACGGCTCGCGCCAGGCGCCGGACGCCAGGCGGGCGCGGAGGAAGCCCGATTTCGCGTCGAAGCTGTTGCGCCAGTTTAGCGCGCGCGCCTCGAACCGGCGGGCCACGTCCGCGCGGCCGAGCGCGCGGGCCATGCGGGCGACGGTCCAGTCGTCGTAGGCGTATTCGACGGTCTTGGACGCGGCCTCGGGCTCGCGGTCGATGGGGACGTAGCCCAGGCGCTGATAGTCGCCCAGGCCGCCATATTGGTCGTAGCTGGCGCTGGCGACCATCGCGTCGAGCGCGGCGTCGGCGTCGAAATCGCGATGCCCCTTTAGATACGCATCGGCGATGACGGGGACGGCGTGATAGCCGATCATGGTCCAGGTCTCGGTCCCCGCGAACTGCCACACGGGCAGCAGTCCCTGAGGGCTGGCGGCTTGGCTGGCGACCAGCGAGCGGACGCTATCGGTCGTCACCTGCGCGGGCGCGACCAGCGTCAGCAGCGGATGCTCGGCGCGGAACGTGTCCCACAGCGAGAAGGTGGACCGCTGCGTATAGCCGTCGGCGCGATGCACGCCGCCGTCGGGCCCGCGCCAGCGGCCGTCCGCGTCCCCCCAGACGGTGGGGGCGAGCAGCGCGTGGTAGAGCGCGGTATAAAGGCTGCGGCGCATAACCGGGGCGGCGGCGATGCGGACCCGGTCCAAGGCCTGCCCCCAGGCGGCGGCGGTACGCGCGGCGACCGCGTCGAAGCCGCCCGGCTCGGCCGCCAGGTTCGCCAGCGCGCCGGCCTCGTCCAAGCCCGACAGCGCGACGCGAACCTCCAGCGGGCGGTCGAGGCGGCCGAAGTCCAGGCGGGCGACCAGCGCGCGACCGCGGCGTTCGGCCACGTCGTCGCGACCGCGGCCGGGGCCCTGGAACCCGCGATAGGCGACCTCGCCCTCGCGATCGACCAGCGCGTGGCCCGTCGGCTGCGCGGAGAAGCGCATCGCGAACCACAGCTTGCGCCCCGGTGCCCAGCCGCGGGTTTCCCGCATCCCCGTCAGCGTGCCGTCGGGATGCAGGCGAAGTGTGGACCACAGGATCTTGCCCGCCCAGGGATAGATGGAATGGCGCAGGTCGACCAGCAGGTGCGCCGCCCGGCCGCGGGGAAAGGCGTAGCGGTGTACGCCGACGCGCATGCCCGCCGTCATCTCCGCCCGCACGCCCGCGTCCGACAGCGTGACGGCGTAGTAACCGGGCCAGGCCCGCTCGCTGGCGTGCGAGAAGCGCGATCGATAGCCCGAGCCGGGCACGGCGGCGTCGCCCGGCTCCAGCTTCACGACGTCGCCGCTGACAGGCACCACCAGCACGTCGCCCAGGTCCGAATGTCCCGCACCCGAGAAATGCGTATGGCTGAACCCCAGGATGGTGGGGTCGGTGTAGCGGTAGCCGGCGGCGCGGCTATAGCCCTGGCGCAAGGGGGGCGTGTCGGTGTCGGGGCTCAGCTGCACCATGCCGAAGGGCGCGGTGGCGCCGGGATAGGTATGCCCCTCTCCGCCGGTGCCGATGAACGGATCGACGGCGGCCGCCGCGCTGCCCGCCGCCGGCGCGCGCTGCGCCGGGGCGGGGGTGGCGAGGGCGGACGCGAGCAGCAGGGCGGGGAGGGGGCGCATGGCTGTCCTTCTACCGCTTTCGATAGCGATCGAACCAGGCCAGGATCGCGGCGTATTCCGCGGTCAGCTGCGACGGCCGGTCGGCCAGCGAGCCGTGGCTGGCGCTGGGCACGCGGATCAGCACGGTGGGCACCTCGCGCAGCTGGAGGGCGGCGTAATATTGCTCCGCCTCGCCCGGCGGGGTCCGTTGGTCGTCCTCGCCCACCAGCACCGCCGTGGGGGTGCGGACGTTGCCGACCAGGCTGAGCGGCGAACGGCGCCAATAGGCTTGCGGATCCTCCCACGGCATGGCGCCGAACCAGTAGCGCGCCATGGAGGAATAGCCGTCGGTGGTCAGCACCTCGCTGACCCAGTTTATCACCGGCTTCTGGCTGACGGCGGCGCGGAACCGGTTGGTCTTGCCGACGATCCAGGCGGTCAGCAGCCCGCCGCCCGACCCGCCGGTGACGAACAGGTTGTCCGGGTCGACGCTGCCCGTGGCGATCGCGGCGTCGACCGCGCTCATCAGGTCGTCGTAATCCTGCGACGGATAATTGTGGTGGATGCGGTTGGCGAATTCCTCGCCGTACGAGGTCGAGCCGCGCGGATTGGCGTAGACGACGACGTAGCCGGCGGCGGCGTAGAGCTGCATCCCCGTCGCCCAGGCGGGGCCGTAGCTGGCGAAGGGGCCGCCGTGGATTTCCAGGATCATCGGGTATTTGCGGCCCGGCCGGTAATCGGGTGGCGTCACCATCCAGGCGTCGACCGGCAGGCCGCCGGCGGACGAGGTGACGGGCAAGGGCCGCACCTGCGCCAGCGTCTTGCCGGCGAACAGGTCGGCGTTGAGGCGGGTGAGGACGCGCGGGGCGTTCCCGCCGCGCGTCACCGCGACCTCCGCCGGGGTGGTCGCGTTCCCGGCGGTGAAGGCGATTGTGCCGTCCCCCGCCACCGAGAAGCCGCCGCCCGAATAGGGGCGGTCGGACGCGCCCGGGATGAGCCCGTCCGCCACCGTCGTCACCCGCCCGTCCAGGCCGACACGCGCCACCCTGGTCGTGCCGCGGTCGTCATACTGGACGTACACCGAGCGGCCGTCGCGTGCCCAGACGGGGTGCGACACGTCGCGGTCCAGCGACGCGGTCAGCACGCGCGCGCCGCCGCCGTCGGCGTTCATCACCGACAGCCGCCCGTTCTGATAGCCCAGCAGCCGGTCGTCGAAGCCGACATAGGCGATCAGCCGCCCATCGGGCGAGGCGGCGGGCTCGTTGTCCGGGCCGTCGCGGCGCGTCAGCTGGGTCAGCGCGGCGGTGTTCGCGTCGACGGCGAATACTTCCGTGTTGATGGGGCGGCGGTCGCGGTCGGGCGCGCGGTTGCTTGAGAAGAGCAGCCGGTCGTTGCCGGCCCAGCCGAGCGAGCCGCCGTCGTCATAGGGGCCGAAGGTCAGCTGGCGCGCGGCCCCGCCGTCCGCCGCCACGGCGAAGACGTGCGAGTAGCCGGCACGGAGAAAGCCCTGACCGTCGGCGCGAAAGCTGACCCGGTCGATGACGCGGATCGGCGGCGCCCATTTCGCGCCCTCCGGTTTCGCCACCGGTGTGCCGAGCGCGGCACCGTCGCCGGCCACGAACATCACGAAGCCGATCCGCCGCCCATCGGGCGACCACGCCATGTCGCTGGGCGTGTCGGGCAGCGCCGTCAGCGCGGCGTTGGTGCCGGAGCCCGCGAAATGCACCCAGAGCTGCGGCCGCTCGCCCTCTGCCCCGCGCGCGGCGAAGGCGATGCGGGTCCCGTCCGGCGACCAGCGTGCGCGCGAACTGCCCGGCACACCTAGCGGGCGTTGGCGACCCGTGGCGACGTCGATCAGCCAGATTTCGCGCCGGTCGCCGTCGATCATCACGTCGCCCGTGGCGCGCGTATAGGCGATCGTGCGCCCGTCCGGGCTGATCTGCGGATCCTGAGCGTGCGAAAGCGCGAAGGCGTCGCGAGGCGTGAAGATGCGCGACGGGCCCACCGTCTCCGGTGCGGGTGCCGCCTGAGCGGGGGCGGACGCGGACGCGGGTCGTTGCGCCGCCGCCATCAACGGCAGTGCCAGCAGGGCAAGGAACGGCGGGGGTTGCGGCATGGACGAACTCCCTGATGATCGGGCGGAGTGATCGCAGCGGCGGCGTTCGTGCGCAACGTCGGTGCCGTGCTATGGGCTCGACGCGGGGAGGGGCGGCATGGCCCGGATATTGATCGTCTGCTGCGACGGCACGTGGAACACGCCCGACCAGGGCGGCGGGCCGACCAACGTCACCAAGATGACGCGCGCGCTGCTGCCCCAGGCGCCGGACGGCACCGCGCAACTAGTGTATTACGACCAGGGCGTCGGCACGACGGGCGGGCGGCTGGACCGGTTCGTGGGGGGCACGCTGGGCGTTGGGCTGGGCCAGAACGTGCGGGAAGCGTACCGTTTCCTGGCGCTGAACTGGGAGCCGGGCGACCGGATCGCGATGTTCGGCTTTTCCCGCGGGGCGTACACGGTGCGCAGCCTGGCGGGGCTGGTCGGCCTGGCGGGACTGCTGCGCAAGGGCGACCTGGACCGGATGAACGAGGTCTGGAGATATTATCGAACCAAGCCGCAGGATCGACGGCCCGACGCGATGAACCCCGCCTGGTTCGCGGGACGGCATCCGGGGGTGGACCTGTTGGGCGTCTGGGACACGGTCGGCGCGCTGGGCATCCCCGGCAACCTGCTGCGCAAGGTCGGTCAGCAGTGGCACCAGTTCCACGACGTCAAGCTGGGGCCGAGCGTCGTTCGCGGCTATCAAGCGCTGGCGGTGGACGAACGGCGGCGCAGCTTCGTGCCGGCGATCTGGGATACGAGCGCGGCCGCCCCGGAACAGGACGTCCGCCAAGCATGGTTTCCGGGCGCGCATTCCAACGTCGGCGGTGGCTATCCGGATGCCGTGCTGTCCGACCAGGCGTTCCTGTGGATGGTGGACCTCGCCCGCCCGCTGCTGGCGTTCGACGAGGATTATCTTGCGCGGCGCACGCGGCGGCTGGGGCCAGGCGAGGCGGCGGGGCGGATCGTCGACTCCGCGGCCGGCTGGTGGCGGGTGCTGGGGCGGAAGTGGCGGATCATCGGCACCGACCCGACGGAGGCGGTGCACCCCACCGTCGCCGCGCGGGTGGCCGCGCGCGCCGATCCGCCGCCGTTCGAGCCCTATCCCTACGACCCGCCCAACGTCCGCGATCATCTGGGCCCGCGGCCCGGCGGCTGACGCGCAGGCCGGTCGCGATCGCCGAACGGATCGCGCGCAACGCGTGCGCCGAGGGGGCGTGGTTCAATGGTGGAGCAAGAGCTTCCCGGCCCCCGAGAACCGGCTGGAACCTCGCTGCTTTGCCGTGAGCCGTGCCATCCGAGACTGTGATTGCGGGGACCCGACAGGGCCTCCGCAAGCCGAGACGGCCAGTGCCAGCCGGTAAGTTCGCCGGCCTGCCGCGCTGGCCGTGGCACCCGATCGGCGCGAAACGAGCATGGCCCGGCGGATCATTCGTCCGCGCGCACGATCTTGATGTCGAGATTCGCCGCCCAGGCGTGCACGTCCTCCCGGCGCAGCGCCGCCGCCATAGAGTCGGGGAACTTGTCGGGCGTGCAGGCGAACACGGGCACGTCCAGGGCGGCCACGCGACCGGCCAGCCCCGGATCATAGGATGGACGGCCGCTGTCCGTCAGCGCGAGCAGGACGATCACGTTGACGCCCGACGCTCTGAGCCCTGCCAGCCGGTCCACCAGCACGTCGGCGTCGCCGCCCTCGTACAGGTCGGTGATGAGGATCAGGTGCGCCTCGGCCGGGCGTTCCACCCGGTCCGCGCAATAGGCGACGGCGCGGTTGATGTCGGTGCCGCCGCCGAGCTGCACGCCGAACAATACCTCCACCGGGTCGGCCGGCTCGTCGGTCAGGTCCACGATCGCGGCGTCGAAGCAGACCAGCTTGGTCGCGACCACGGGCAGCGAGGCCATCACGGCCACATGAGCGCCAACGCATGCTTGCAGGGCAATTTGTGCGACGGGCAGGTGTATTTGGCACCCTGGTCGCGGAGGTCGGCGGTGACGCGGTAAGGGTTGGCGCCGGAGCCGGTACGCGCGCCCCACGCCAGCGCGCGGTCCTCGCTGGTGCCCAGCGCCGACCACTTGCTGGGCTTGGCGAGGCCGGCCGCGGCCTTGAGCGAGGCCTGGTCCGCCGCCCTTTCCACCACGCCCAAGTCGATCAGCACGCCGCGTCGGTCCGCCGCTTGATCTCGCGCCAGCATATGCGGTGCCGGTCCGGGCGCAATGGCGGTCGTTCGTTGGGGGGGCGGCGGGCCGACCTGCGTCAGGACGCTTCGCGCGTCAGGTGCGTGGGCGGAACGTGGTCGGTCAGCCAGACGCCGTTGGCGGTCAGCAAAAAGGCCTGGCCCGTTTCCGCGAGCGCGGCGGCGCGGACGGCCAGCACCACGGGAACGCCGCGACGCGCGCCAACGCGGGTCGCCGTCTCGATGTCGGGGGACAAATGCACGTGATGGCGGCGCATCGGTCGCAATCCTTGCCCCAGGATCGCGGGCAGGAAACGCTCCACCGTGCCGTGATACAGGAGCGGCGGCGGCGGCACGCGGGGCCAGTCCAGGTCGACCGCGACCGAGTGGCCCTGCCGCGCCCGAATGCGCGCGGCGTCCGCGGACAATTCGAAGCGCTGCTTGTCGCTTTCCTCCACCACGCGCAGCAGGGTGGGCCAGTCGGCCGCAACGTCGGCCCAGGCCAGGGCGACGAGGACCGCGTCCACGTCCGTCCAGCCCTGCGCATCCAGTGTCAGCCCCGCCGCGTCGGGCCGGTGCCGCAGCCAGAGCGACAATTGCTTGGAAAGGCGCACATCGGCGGGCGTCAGGCGTCCTCCGGCACGGTGACGGGGCGACCGGTCCACTCGTCCG
>Ga0325400_1001510_pt1 | contig 19287 bp, 13 predicted proteins | sample PopdelMetagenome_2_FD_205662 | JGI IMG/M metagenome (GOLD analysis project Ga0325400, IMG submission 205662) | Populus deltoides microbial communities from Bellville, Georgia, United States - Xylem-PdKOR-R1 | ecosystem: Host-associated > Plants > Phyllosphere > Stem > Wood/Secondary xylem...
GATTTATTTTACCTTTTCTTTTCAGTTTATATGATGAATATGTTTGTTCTCCTATGCTTATTTTTCCTATGATTGTTTATTTTAATTGCTAGAGCGGACTCTAAGTTATTATTGTAGACAATCTATTTCTAAGTTTGATATCAAAACCAGAGTTGTGGTATATGAACTTGTGAAGCAACTGAGTTTAATAATTGTGGCGGATCTACATTATTAATCTTAGGGAGAACATTCAATCAAATCAAACATAAACTGCGGACAATTATGTTTTCTTGATTAATCAACTTATCTAGTTCTTAAGGCTGCCATTAAATTAAATTACTAGTGCGGACACTGTGGTTGTTTAATGGTTAGGGTTAGTTATACGGCGAATCCGTTAACTAACCAATGTTAAGAAGAGATAAATATTCAGAATATAAATTGATGTTTCGTTTCCATGATCAGTTCTGATTTCTATAGATGGATGTGTGTTTGTGACCAAGGTTTGTTCTCTTGATAATTTTCTGATTTTATTAAATTTCGTTTGATAGTTTTATGTTTTTTTTTTGCTTTAGCCTAGATAATGTCCAAACCCCCCCAAATTGCATATCATCTAGCATAAAAATCTGACTTGAACTTCCTCGTGGGATCGACCCCTTGCTCGCTCTATACTATCTTGTGTGTTGTGTTTAAAGCTAGGGTAATTAATTTGTGCGACCGCGACATTGCAACACCAATCCAAGAAAGAAAAGTTAAAATTGATCATTAATAATGAAATTAACTAGGTATATAAAAAGTCCAAATCGACCAAGAAAGATAGAAAAAGATCGATCAAGGAAACTAAGAGTCATGATCATCCAAAAGTGATAAACACTTGATCGATCAAGAAAAAAGCAACCGACCATAAAAATAAGGGTTCTTATGATTGACTAGAAGATCAAGTCCTACTCTAAATAAGGTCTATAACATATTATACTAGAAGAAATTACAAATTAGTGTGGAAATATGTGATTGTCAAGAAAGAGAGGTGCTTATAGAAATATAAATTATATTAGTATTCTTGTTGTAAGCTCTTGATATATGCTATGAATAATTTGTATAGAGTTAGGAATTATTGTTCATGTAAGATTCAGACTTTGTAATAATTTAAATAAGTCATCTAGTTATTAGAAAAGATGGTCAACTCCATATACACAATTTCTTTATGCAATCTACAACTTTATTGCAATGTATCATTATTTTTTCCTTATTGTTTTATTTACAACTTTTCTTCACATTCCAAATAGTATATTTTTTCTTTCTCTCTTCTTACCTTTTATTTTTCTTTTACCTGGAATTACCCAAAACAATATTCCTTTCTAGGGATTAGAATATTAAACACTCAATATTAACAAGTTGAGTCTGCAATCAGAACATCTTTGGCTGAATCTTTCATATATATCAAACTAAACTATATAATAAAGACACCATTAAAGTTTTTTGTCCAAGTTCGTTACCTCTTGAGATGGACCATTTAAGTTTCATGTCGAGATTGGTTGCCTTTCAGGTTAAATAATTTATGTTTTGTGTTGAGGTTGGTTGTCTCTTGAGTTAACCCCTTTAGATTTATTGTCAAGTTTGGTCGCCTTTTAAGTTAGCCAATTTAAATTTGATGTCGAGGTTAGTTGCCTCGTGAGGTGATTCGTTTAATTTTCACATCAAAGGTAGTCTTCTCTTTATAAGATTATTTTGTTTTGAGGGTAGTTGATGTGGACCAGCCCAGAAACACCAGTAAAGACCCATTAAATATTCCAAATGGTCCAATGACTCGGTCCAAGATAAAGGCATTGAAAGAGGCATTGAATGTATTGGTTTTGAAGGTTTCGACCAAGTCAGAATTGAAGGATCCATTGGAGTATTAACCATTTAACAAGCAAGGTATTAAGAATTGGTAAGATAAAAATGATAAGACATGTTAATAGCAAACTTTCTTGGATATAACCATTGAAGTCCATGTTGAGTTTATATTATACTTATTATAACACCATTAGTGAAACCTTTTCACCTTGACATAATTAACTTAGCTAGACATAATGAAGAAGAAGAACATAAATAAACAAGATAAGAACATAATTATGATATAAGTTAACTAAGAGTAGTAAAGGAAATGAAAAGCATAAACAAGATATTAATGAAAATATAACATGAAATAAAACTTGAACATTACATAGAGAGAGAGCAAGCAAGAATATGATCTTGATCTGAAAACCAAGAATGCTTCCTTTTATAAGCCAAAAGAACTATTCATTTGGTAATTAACTATTAAATTAGTGGCCAACTAATGACTTAGTGGACTTGGTGGTTTATGTCTGGATTTGTTTTCTGGATGAAATGACATTGCCACAATCAGAATTTGGCAAAGTGGTCTCATGAAAGTTGTAGGAATCTGTATCAACTTTCCACCAAAAGAAGAATGAGCTCATTTGGACTTCTAGAACCCAAGATATGGACTAAACACTGAACAGTGTCTGGGCTACAGGATAGATTCAGACTTCTCTTTTGATGCTAAGATTTGGACTCCAAATGACAGAATTGAGTCTTGGACTCTTCATGAATGTTTTAGGCCTATGTCTTAGCTTTCTATCCATATAAACTAGACTGAAATCCAAGATCTACAGCTCCAGATATGACCCAATGACTGAATGGTGTTTTAGTTTGAATTGAACCAACATCTCTTTTATAAGCTTAGCCTTTTCTTTGTCCTTTCACTTTCAATAGTTACTCACATCAATCAATCCTTTGAATTGTGAGATATGACTGCATTTAAAATGAGCATTTACCATTAATTAAAGCTATCTTATATTATCAGACTTGTTATTATAAAACATGCTTAAGTTATAGAATTTAATGATACTTTAAGTGCAATATGATGATATAAAGCCTTAATGAGAATGCACTTTTAAGTATTAATCAAGTATTAAGAGAAGGCCCTAATACATGTTATCCATGTGCAAAAGGGGCCAAATACAACCTTTTTTAGGCCATGAGACGAGGACAACAAAGAAAACAAAAGAATCGTACTACAACTTGGAAACAACATAGGTGGCTACCTTTTTCTTTTGTTTCTAGGATTAATGGGCTGCATGGAAGGCTATAAATAAGCCTTGAATCAGTTCTGTAATATTTTATTTCCTTCTCTTCTTCTCATGGCAGAATATAGATTTAATATTAGGGGCTTTATTTTATTTTGTTAGCTATAGCCTAAGGCTTGTTTGGGCTTAATTAATACTTTGTTTTCAGCTAGGATTCAAGGCTTATTTGGATCAGGTTATGGACTTTTTAGTTTAGGGTTTTTGGGTCAGTTTTGAGTGGACCTCATATAAGTCCACATAAGGGGTCATTAGGGTTAATTTTTCAAGAACTATTTAAACTCATGTAACCAAAATTTTGGCAGCCATTGAAGAATATTACTTTTATTTTTTTTTGTTTTAATGTGTGAGAGTGATTCTTGCATTCTTCAGTTCTTGAACGAACTGAATCTGACATATCAAAGATTAACTGGCTTTGTGGCATCATTCTACTTCATCCCAATAGTGTTGGTGCCTTGGGGCAGGTTCCATTGTGTCACACTCCTATCAAACCTATTTTTGTTTTCCGGGATCAGATCTTAATCTTGATTGTGGGTTGCATGACCATGTGATCACGAGGTTCGCATCATTTGGTATTAGAGCTAGGCTCTGAAACAAGGTCATATCCTTCTGCTATTTTCATTTTTTTTAGTGTTCCTTTAAGTTTTTCAGTGTTTGCATCGTTTATCTTGTTCTTTGTGTCAACATCATATAAGAAAAAAAAAGGTTATATTTCATCTTGTTAATGTCTCTAATCATATATATATATATATAAAGAGAGAGAGATTAGATGAATTTGAAGGATGATTCAATTTTACCGTAGAAACACAACTCTTAATTAACCATAAGCAAACCACCTTAGAATAAATTGAAACTTCATATTCTATCTATTGGGGGTGAGATCGCATCATATATCAAATTTGGGTTTATTCTGATATCGTTTGCTTGAGGTTTTAATTCGGGGTTCAATTCTGCCGTAAAAACACAACTCTTAGTGAATTATAAGCAAATCACCTCAGAATCAATTGCAACTTCATATTCTATTTTTTGGGGGTGAGATCATAACATATATAAACTTTGGGCTTATTGTGATATCGTTTGCTTGAGATTTTAATTCGAGGTTCAATTCTACCGCAGAAACACAACTCTTTGTGAACTATAAGCAAAGCACCTCAAAATTAATTGCAACTTCATATTCTATCTTTTAGGGTGAGATTGCAATATATATAAAATTTAGGCTTATTGTGTTATTGTTTGCTTAAGATTTTAATTCGAGGTTCAATTCTGTCGCAGAAACACTACTCTTAGTGAACCATAAGCAAACCACCTTAGAATCAATTGAAACTTTATATTCTATGTATTGAGGGTGTGATTGAACCATATATTAAATATGGGATTATTTTGATTTTAGTTTCTTAGGGTTTTAATTGGAGGTTCAATTCTGCCACAAACTGATCATACTAGGGGTTTGGGAACCTAGACATAAAAGAACGACCTATATTATTGTTTGCTTAAGATTTGTTGTTTGTTTGGTATTAGAATACTAAATATTGAATATTAGGTCATTTCAAGATTGTTCGGTCTGGGTTTCAATTCTGTTACGTAAAAATTGCGTAACAGGTCAGATTTGCATGAAGTTTCAAAACGAGATCCTTACTATTTGTTTTCATCCAAATCTTTTTATTTTTATTATAATTGGGTTATCTAAGAGTCAAGTAATTCTTTTCACTAATACTGGCTTTTGTTTTACTTCGTGTCTTCGTTTCATCCACAATTCGTATGAATTTGGATTGCTACTTGCAAAATCATAATTGAAGTTTCATTTTGCTTTATTTTTAGTATATTTATTGATTCTTGAGTTTGAAAATTATAATTAGAGTGCATTGTGAAGGCTACTGACTTTGATTTGTTGATTTCAGTTCCTAAAGAACTAAAGGAAAGCAAGTTGTGAGGTAAAAGGCGTAGTGAGCTTATTAGAGTGGAAAGCCTTGATTTTTTTTTTGTGTGATACACAAGAGGTGTGAGGATATATTTTGTGTTACTAACCAAATTTTATACATTCAAAGAATATCTGAAAACAACAAACCAGTGACACAAAACGTTGATGTCGCTTTCCAATTATGAGCCATAGGCCAATAACTCGAGTTGTTGTCTAGGACATTCAAGGATATGAAAGGGGAGGTGAATTTGATAAAGAAACATAATAGTGGGGTTGATCGCCAAGGGAATACGGTTCGGATGGCCGTATGAAATGTCAGATTTGATTTTGAAGAGTTTGTTGATGAAAACGCAGATGCGGGTGAAAATGACTATGATTTTGCATCTGCTGGCCAAGGAATCAAGTCTGGACCAAATAGGGCTAGGAGGAATGTGAATTTTCATGGCATGGGGAATTATGAAGATGTGGACGGGGACTTGAATTAAACTGAAAATTCTTAATTTTTAAGGTAATAACGACCCCAAGGCTTATTTGGAGTGGGAGAAAAAGGTAGATTGAATTTTTTATTGCCATAGCTATTTTGAACAAAAAAAAGGTTGAAATTGGTGATAATTGAGTTTATAGAGTATGTATTGATTTGGTGGGATCATATTGTAATCAGTAGGAGGAGGAATTGAGATCGACTCGTGCGGACTTGGAGGGGGATAAAAGTCTTAATGAGGAGATGATTTGTGCCAAACCACTATTACAGAGACTTATATTTGAAGCTTCAAGGTCTGAATCAAGGTTATAAGTCAGTAGATGAATATCACAAAGAGATAAAGATATCAATGATTTGGGCCAATGTTGTTGAAGATAGAGAAGCCATCATGGCTAGGTTTCTTAACGGGTTGAATCGAGACATTACCAATGTTGTTGATCTACAACACTATGTGAAGCTAGAGGACATGGTTCATATGGCTACGTAGATGGAGAGACAACTTAGGAAGGGACATGTTTGGCCAACATTTAATTCAGGGTTTTCATCATCTTGGAAGCCGAATCTAAGGAGAGAAGGTATTGTCCAGTTGAGGTCCTTTGTTCCTTCCAAAGCCGAACCACCAAAGGCTAAAGTTGATGTCCCTACTAGTGCCAAAGGTAAATTTAAAACTCAACCTAAATGTATTCGTGATGTTAAATGTTTCAGGTGTTAGGCACATGAATATTATACTTCAGAGTGTCCAAATAAGAGAATCATGATGATTAGAGATAATGGTGATATTGAATCTAAAAGTGACAAATCTGATTGTGAAGGCATGCCACCATTTGAGGATAGTGATGGGGATGCGTTAGCATTATCAATTGAGGAGTCCTTGGTTATAAGGCGAACACTTCAAGTTCAGGTCAAGGAAGATGAAACTAATCAACACATGGAGAACATCTTCCATACGCGTTGCTATGTACAACGTAATATATGTAGTTTAATTATAGATAGGGAAAGCTGTGTTAATATTTGTAGTACCACCCTTTTTAGTAAACTGAATTTGTGTATTGTTAACCATGTTAAATTATATAGATTGCAATGGCTGAATGATAACGGTGAAGTGAAAGTGACTAAACATGTTATGGTTCCATTTCGATTGGGAAATATGTTGATGAAGTTCTGTGCGATGTGGTACCAATGCAAGCAAGTCATATCTTTGTTGTTACTTATTTTTGGGTTCCCACAAAAAAAATGAAAATGAGAAAATACAAAAAAGAAGTTGAGGGACCAAGTTTGAGACCTATCAATATTTTTGCCTATAAATAGTAGCATTCAACACACACAAAAGGGGGGGCAATTTGCATATTTGGAAGGCAACACAAACAAAACCCTAACCCTAACCCTAACCCTAACCCTAAAACTTCATCTTCTCCAAGTTGCCGCTCCCTCCCTTGAAAAAGGAAACCCTCACCGCAACACCCATTCACACGATTCCCACATCTTCTTCTCCTTTTCCAGCCAATAACATAGAGCCCCTCCCTTTTGATTTTCTTCTTCCTTAGCCGCCGGACACAAACCCCTCAGCCATCTCTAGCCTCCCCCATTTCCCCCTACCCAACGTCATTTCCTTCTCCCTCAGCCAAACATAGCCGTCCCCCTCACCAGACCTCTCCCCTCTCAGCTAGGGCAGCCGCCCTTGATCTCCTTCATCCCTTTCTTGGCCGCGCCTTTATTTTGGCTGAAAATTAGAGAGCTCTCCCCACTCTATTTTTCCCTCAACCCTTCAACCACTGGTGACAAAGAAGCAACACCAGAATCACAGACCGGCCTTCCCCGGCGATATCTCCACCTCAGCACCGCCATCGGCCACCACCATAACCGACCAATAGCAGCCCGGCACAGCAACGCCCATAGATCCCAAATCGGTGTGCCTTCTTTCTCCAGCAGTAGCCCAAGCACAGCGGCGCCCACGAGTCCAGATCTGTCCGCCGCTCATCCTTCTACACCATCATCGGCCAGTTTGCCCGATCGAGCCCGACCCTCCAGCAGCAGCGACACCACCTCAGCCTAACATAGCGGCCTCACCCTTACAGTAGATCTGCCATCTGAAGAAAAAAGAGAGAGAAGCAGATCCAAAACAGGAAGAAATAGATCTAAGAAGGAGAGAATCGACTGTGTTGTTGTGTTTTTGTTGTTTTACAGGTCACGGCATCACCGCTGGTGCAGAAAGGAAAAGGAGAAGAAGCCAATCTCGATTGCCCTGTTTCTTGGTTGCTTTCGAGGCGGCGCATGAATCCACACTCCACCAGTGGCGATGACGTATGGAGGGGATGCGCCGCTATTGTTCATACAGGTCCAAAAGGTTTCCCAACTCTATTATAGATTTTTGAGGGTCTGTTTTGTAATTTTTAAAGTGTTTAATGTAATTTTTGTTTAGCAGTTTTTGAATTTGTATAATTTGTAGTGTGTAAAAAAAAATGAAAAGAAAAGAAAAAAGAAAAAATATAGTAAAAGTGTATGTGTGTGTTTGTATTTGTTTTATGGATGTTTGTTTTTTTATTATGATAAAATTGCAAAGAATAAAGAAGAATTTAATATTTTGATTTGCTCACGGTCAAGAATTAAAAACTTACTCGTAAGTCGTATTTCTAATATCCGATGAAAAGATAAAATTTTTAAAACTTTCTTAACACATCAAAGTCATGAAGCAGCTTACCTCAGAAAGGGTGCTTTAGGGGTGCTAATATCTTTCCTAACCACAACCAGTCCCTTACCCGTGAATCTCTGACAAGACCAGTACACCCGGGTTTCCTAGTAGCCATCAATTAAATACTAGGTGGCGACTCCCAAGAACAAATCAAGCAAACAAAATGAAAATCACCAACCGGACGCCGCGCTGGTGATGTGCGACAGAATGACGACTCTACTAGGGAAGGTACTGTTTCTAACGATATTGGACTAAGCTTTGTGTATTTGATGTGTTTATGTTTTGGCATTTTTATCTTATTTTATTTTTGTTTTATCCATGCATTTTTAGAATTGTTTCATGCATCACATGTTTTTATTTTTGAAAGCACACACAAGTTTTTAGGTTAGGTGGGGAATTAGCGATCTGCCTTATGACTATTGGTCAGGGTTCAGATGCGTGAAACACCCAACTCATATCTGAGTGTCTGCTTGGTAATGGTAGGTATACGTACCTTAACCATTTCTTGCAACGCCCCTATACTGTCTTTACGAAGATCGTCACTGGGCAGATATGAGACCCTTTTGAGACCAGGTAGAAAACCTACCCATGTTCACATAATGAATAGAACCCGTCCTTAAGTTGTATGTGCCATCGTTATCTGCATCAGGACAAACCTTTCTTGAAGCATCTTGTACTCAAGACTTGTGGGTGACCCAATGGCCGCCACTCAGAAAGTTTTCATTGTAGAGTTTGGGCAAAAATCACGATTCTTGTTTCATCATACAAGAGTTATGACCTTATGTCACCCCTCGAAGGGCGAGTTCATCATATAGATTACATGCTTGTACATTTGTCAAACATGTATCAGGATGAAAAGTTGGTTCCCTCACCTGAGGTCTACTATACTGGATTGAGAAAAGCTGGAAAATAAAGAATGGGGTTTAATAAGAGGGTCATTGTCTAACAAAAATTAACAGCATCAAATATGAAGTAGCTAGACTCTTTGATCTGCTTGAACAAGCGCTGAACTTCAAGAGTGGAAAAGGAATGTCTGCACAGCCTCTTGTGGAATTACTGTCAGTCCACGTCCCATACAAGGAAAAATAATGAACTCTTTTTCTTAGCACTCCACCAGCAATGGCCAAAACATTGAAGTGACACACCTCTCCTCAGTGATGCACAGCAGCATCAACGCCTTCAATAATCAACAAAAGACAATCTCCTTTTTGGTTCAACTGCATTGTTAATTTTTTTCACTGCCCCCACATCTTTCAATAGCACCCAATAGCTGTCAGCCTTTCATGCCATGAGCAGAGGCCTTCTTTCTAGCCATATTTGCTATGAACTCCATTCATGTCCTGCAGCATAAGATGTTAATTTGAAAAAATATGAGTATACCTTGAACTTCAACATAAAGATAAACAAGCTCAAAAGGGGCTCACTAAGGATAATATGCTTTAGGTTGGCTTTTTGGTTCAAGTGGTTAAAATTTCTAATGCTTTTATCATCTTTATGTACACATGTAATGTGAATGTAATCTCAACAAGATATAAAGCAAGTTCTAGAGAAACATATCATTGAAAGAATGCATAATCAAAGAATATAATGTTGAAGGCTCAAAAACTTGCATTGGTATAACACTATAAAGTCAACATGACATATTTTCAAAGTCAATCCCTAAACCAATTAAATGTTAAAACTTGCATGCACACTCATTCATTCGATTTATATCTTCTCTATCCCAACTAATTCTCATACATAATACTCATATTCTCATAAACCAATGGGAGTTCAAAAAGATCAAACATATATAATTTTTTTGACGCAACAAAGAAAACCAAAACTCTCTCAATACCTCTACACTTTAAACATAACGTCATCCTCAATATTGAAATAAAAGAAAAGGAATGTAAGAGAATGATAAAAATAAAGTAAAATGCGAAAAATAAAAGATAAGGAAAAAAGAAAGCAAATCTGATTTTTTTTCTTTTTGTGCTGGGTTGCCTCCTAGTAAGCGCTTTTATTTTATGTCATTGGCTTAATATGTGGCATGCTCATTCTTCATAGATTGGTTCAGCTAACTCCACAGAAGCGGTGAGTTCTGTCATCCAACTTTCATAGAAAGGTTTCAAGCGATGCCCATCAACCTTGAGCATTTTGTTTGTTTCTAAACTTGTAATTTCAACTACACCATAAGGAAAAGCATTAGAAATAACAAAGGGTCAAATCCAACAAGAGCGTAAGTTTTCAGGAAAAAGTTTCAAACATGAATGATAAAGAAGGACTTTGTCTCCAACATGGAACTCCTTTCTTGTAAGCATTCGGCCATGAAGACTTTTGGTCTTTTCTTTGTAAATCCTTGCATTCTCATAAGCATCATTTCACATCTCTTCCAACTCTTGCAATTGCAACTTTCTTGCAATCCCAACAGCATCAAATCCATGTTACATTGTTTAATGGCCCATAAAGCTTTGTGTTCAAGCTCCACCGGTAGATGACATGCTTTTCCATAAATCATCCTATAAGGTGACATTCCTATAAGTGATTTGTAAGCAGTCCGACAAGCCTAAAATGCATCACCAAGTTGTGGACTCCAATCTCGCTGGTTACGTTGCACTGTTTTCTCCAAAATAGACTTGATTTCTCGATTTGAAATTTTAGCTTTTACTTCCTCCATCATAGGCGAATTCAACCCCTTTTGCATTTCCCTCGTTGGTTTTGCATTGTCCTCCAATAGTATGTTATGCATACACATCGAAGGACTAATGCCCTTGATGTTGGCTAAAGTCCATCCAACGATTGTTTTGTGATTGCTCAACAACTTCACAAGTTTTTCCTGTTGCGCACTTGTCAAACCTTTTGCTATGATAACGGGAAGTGTATTGTTGTCGCTAATGAATACATACTTCAAACTATCAGACAAAGGTTTCAATTCTAAATCGGGGGCCTGTAAAATAGATGGCAACAACTTTTTATATGAAAATACTAAATCAACAAATACATTACCAAGAGGATTGGTTTGCAAAGCTTGCAAAGCCAATGCGAATTCCTACATGTTTTGGGGAACATATAGGTGCCTCTCCATCTCTTCTATCTTAGTAAAATCATAGCCATAGCTCAAAGCCACGTTTAATCCATCCATTCTATCAAAATCACAAACTTGCTGCGCATACTTATCAACTTGGTTATAACATGTGATAGAATAAACATTGTTGTAAGGATATTTTATTGCATCATGAAAATTAAATTCAATCTTTTTATCTCATACTTCCATGGACAAAGTATCCTTACCACAATCAATTTTCGTATTGGTAGTTTTCAAGAATGGTCTCCCAAACAATTGTTGCCACCCAATTTTTGACCCATGTTTTAATAATTTTTTTTATAAATAAGGATTTACATGTGGCGATAACATAGAGCATCAGGGTTAAGGAAACAATATGTGAAGGAGATAATTATTGAATCATATATAATTATTGCAATACAAAATACCATAGATATATGATTTGATTCGTGCTAGTTATGGAAAATAATCATTGCAATGAAGAATACCATATATATAGGATTTGTTGGTGCTGGTTATAGAAGACAATCTCTGCAATAATTATTGCAATATTTTCTTAAATAGAACATGTAGAGATTTTCTATATAAGTTAACATCCAGCCATATGCACAAAGGGGGGAAGAAAAATTGACATAGGACAATTTTTAAAGAGAGAAATTTAGGGCAACCACGAAAAAACCTAAACCTAATTTTTTTTGTATTCGGCCGAAACCAAGCCGCACCCCCACCCTTGGCCTTTGATTTTTTTTTACACGGAGACCAGCCCCCCTCTCCTTCATCTAGCTGACTCTCCCTCACGAGCTCTCCACCCTTTAGCCAAACCAGAGAAAACTCTGCTTTGGCCTTGGAGAATTTTCGGTTTCCCTCTTCAGCTGGCCATAGATCAATAGTCTCCTCTTAGCCGACCCGAGCCCCCATTACTCTGCTCTCTCAGCCTTTCTTCCCTTTCTCAGTCGTCTCCATCTTCCCCCACAAACCACCCAAACCAGCCTTCTCCATCTTCACCGATCTGTCATCCTCTAGCTCATAGAACAAGAGCTACCATTTCCCATCTCTCACTCAGCCGTTTCTTCTTCACCATCACTGCGCAGCTCGTGAAGACCCGACCACCCCCGTTCTTTCCTTCATCTCCTTCAACCGGCCCCGAAACCAGCCAAAGGACAACAGCCCCACAGGCTATTCACCCCGATCTGCTCATTCCCCTCCAACCGAAAGGGAGCAATTTGCAGGCCGTCGTCTCCGCCAAGACACGAACCGGCCACCGATAGCTGCATAGACAGGACGAAAACCCAAAGCCTAGCAGCCGGCTGCCCCCTTGGTCTTGCCGCCACCTGAGACAGAGAAGAATGGGAAAGGAAAAGAAAAGAATAGATCTGTAGAGAGAAGCAGATCCAAAACGGAGAAGAAGAGGAAAGAAAACAGATCCGTGAACAAGAAACAAAAAAACTTAAAATCAACTACTGTTTGTGTGTTTTACTCTTGTTGCAGGTGACGATGATCTTCACCGTCGGCGAGGAAGGCAAAGGAGAAGAAGCCAAGCTAGATCCACCCGTTTCGAGACGTTCCCTACGAAGGCGCGTGAACCCACGCACCACCAGTGGCGGTGGCGTGTGGAGGAGACGCGCCGCCACTATTTCGGTGGTGCAGAAGGCCTTCCTTGTAATTCCAGATTGTTTTGGGGCTATTTTGTAATTTTTTATTTGTGTGATGTGTTGTTTTATTTTAAATTTTTGTTATTTGTAATTATATATGGGTGTATGAGAAAAAAACATAATAAAAAGGGATGTGTGTATGGTTGTACTTTTTTTTATTTTATGTTATTGGATTAAAAAATCAAAAAAGACAAAAAAAATGAATTTGATGTTTTAATCTGCATATGATCAAGTATTTTAGAGACAAATAAAATCATGTTGTATTTCCTGTGAAAATGTAAGAACAGGTTTCTACATATTTTTTGGAATTTAATAATTGATTTGTTAAAGCCTTAAAAATTTGACTAATATGTGGTTTGTTAACTTTAATTGTGATTAACTGTGATGTTTGTGTTTTTTGACAAAGAAAAATATAAAAAATATTTTTGTGTGTTGTATACGGCCAATACTCTAACATAATTTAAATGTTTTTTTTATAAAAAAATAAATATTTGAAGTTTTGAAAATGTGTTTTTGCATGGATTTCTTAAACACAATAAAAAATTTATTTTCTTACATTTCTGGATTTTACAACATGTTTGTAAAACTCCAAAGGATATTGGCCAATATTCCAAAAAAAACACAAAAATCTTATTTTGAGGGAATTCATCTATTATCCATCGTTAATGTTTGGATAAAGAAATCCTAAAGGGATGAATATCTAAAATAATATTGGGAATAATTTGTTATTATTCACCGTTAATGTTTGGATAATGAAATCCTAAAGGGATGAATATTCAAAATATTATTGGGAATAACTTGTTATTATTCGCTGTTAATGTTTGGATAAAGAAACCCTAAGTGGTAAATATCCAAAATAATTTTCTAGGAATAATAAGTCATCACACATCCTTAAAAGAAGCCTCGATTAGAATCGAGGGCATTTCAATTTTTGACACCATGGTTTACGAGCCATGAGTATGAAACACTAAGGGAAAAAGAGGCTTTTAAAGCGCTATGAATTTCCTTAGATTTCTGAATCTTTTTCCCCTCGCCTTGTGATTTACGAGTCGCAAACTCTTGAAATACTAAGGGAAAAATGAGCTTTTAAAGCACATGGAATCTCCTTAGATTTCTACCTATCTCATAAATCATAGGTTATAAATTTAGTCTGAATCAAACACAGATTTCAAGAAATCTGCATTAGTTCTCATTGGTACCTTGTAGACATATCTAAGGGTGTGATTCGCATTGACCAAGGGTTCTTTCTTTTAGACCTTGAGTCCAAGTTTATTCATCATAGTAAACTTATCCTAGGAAAACTGATGGGATTAAAAGACACCAACACCATAGCAATTATAAGGCAAACCAAATACCAAACAGCTTACCTTAGGTAGGGCGTACTAGGGGTGCTAATACCTTCCCTTTACGCAACCAGTCCCTTACCTTAGAATCTCTGAAAGACCAGTTTAGGTTTCCTAGTGGCCATAATACTAGGTGGCGACTCCAAAGAACCAATCAAGTAAACAAACAAAAAATCACCATCGGACGCTGCGCGAGGGACGTGTGACAACAATATAGGAGTGTTGTTTGATGAATCACAAGAATCACATTCCATATCAAGAATATAAAAATCACATGGAATAACCAAACTATCAATCTTGACTAGGACATCTTCTATCACACCAAGTGGATAAACAAAACTACGATCTGCAAGTTGTATTACAATACTAGTTTTATTCAAAGTCTCCAGACTAAGAGATTTATAAACATGTTTGGGCATAACACTAATGGATGCACCTAAATTGCATAAGGCCCTTTTAAAACCAGAATTACCAATAACACATGGGATAGTAAATGCACCTGAGTCTTTTTGTTTTAAAGGCATGTTCTTTTAAACAACAGTAGATACAACTTCACCCATACTTACCATTTCATAACCTTTTAGCTTGTAGGCTCTCTTGGTAGTACACAACTCTTTCAAGAATTTGGCATACTGGGAATTTGCTTGATATCATCAATCAAAGGAATGTTGAGTTTCACTTTCTTGAAAACCTCTAAAATCTCTTTTTCTTTGTCCTCTTTCTTAGACCTAGAAGAACTCAAAGGAAAGGGTGAAATTGTTTTAAAACTGGAATTCAATGAGTTAGTACTTACCTTTGGAGTATTGGTCGTTTTTTCAATTTGTAGAGGAATATGATGTTTCTTCTTTATACTCAATTCAGTTTCTATCTCCTCTTTTTCCTCCATCTCAATTTGTTTTGACCTTTGCTCTTGAAGTTCTTTCCCATTTCGTTGCGTGATCACACTAACATTCTCTTTTGGATTCAATGTTTGGGAGGGCAACTTTCCATTCATTTGTGCCTCCAATTTCCCTACACTTGAAGCTACTTGCCCCGTTTTCTTCTCCAAGTTGTGAATTCTTGACCTTGTTTCATTGAGGCTGTCCATTAAATGCTTCATCAATTGCATTAGCTTGTTCAATGTAATCTTCTTGCATTGTTGGGCACATATCCGAATATGTCTTTGTAAAAAGCATATGCTACAAGCTTTCACCTGTTGTACATTTCCACAGGTTAAAGAACGCACAAGAGAAGTAAGATCATTAACTTTATTCTCAAGGTTAAAAATACTTACCTTATTTACTCATTTACTTGGGAAGTCTCCATGAGTGCCAAATTATTTGGAGTTGGCTGCCATATTTGAGATCAATTGGAGTGCAGCCTCGAGTGTCTTATCTACCAATGCCCCTCCACTTGCCGCATCAATGATACTACGGTCAGTAGGCATCAATCCTTCATAGAAATATTGAATGAGCAACTGATAAGGTATTTGATGATGATTGAATGCACAGTTGCTCAAATCTTTCCCAATACTCGAAGAGTGTCTCTCCATGAGATTGCCGAATCCCAGGTATTTCTTTCCTTATGTTGGCATTTGCTTCTCAAGGAAAATCTTCTTCATGGCACTTCAAATTCCAATGGAACCTAGGATAATAGAGGAAAACCACGTCTTTGCTGCCCCTTTTAAAGAGATGGGGAAAGCTTTCAACTTAACATGTTCTTCATCAACTCCATTCGGTTTCATGCCAACGCAAACCATGTGGAACTCGAGATGTGTATGGCGATCTTCTCCAGCAAGTCCATTAAATATTTACAGTAAGTGTATAAAACCATACTTGAGCTTGAAGTTGACATTGTTGTCGATGTTTATGTATAATGGTTGATTTTCCATGTTAGGAGCATCAAGGTCCTTGAGTGTTTGTTGTCGTGCAACAATCATGGTGTTGATGCGAGCTTCCTTTCATAATCCGTGTAAAGTGTTTTCTATTTCGAGATCTACCTACACTTTTTTTGGTTAGCAGAACGGGTTACATGCATAAATTGTCAAGAAAACTAAAAAACAATCGACCATAGAAGAGATTGAAAACAATGTAAATTGAACGAAAATCCTACGCTAGAAAACTAAAACTGGTTTAAAACCCTAAAAAACAGCGGAATTTGGCCTCGATAGGGTGGGGCTAGTGGCAAAAAACGACTAGTCCTATTCAGAACGTCGTTTCCCTTTAGGAAACAAAAGGTTGATACCTAATTCCGTCAAAAAATTGGTTTTGAACAGTAACTGTACCGTACTATACAATACCACCGCAAACAAAAATCTCTTTTTTTTCAACAAAATAGATAATAATCACAACGAATAAAAAGTACAGCACAAGAATCAACCAAAATCACTTCCCTAGCAACGACGCTAAAATTTGTTGTGATGTCGCGGTTGCACAAATTAATTATCCTAGCTTAAAACACAACACATAAGATAATATAGAGCAAGCAAATGGTCGATCCCATGAGGAAGGTTCAAGTCAGATTTTTATGCTAGATGATATGGAATTTGGGGGGGTTTCGGAGGTTATCTAGGCTAAAGCAAAAGTAAACAGAAAACTGTCAAGCAAAATTAAATAAAATCAGAAAATTATCAAGAAAACAAACCTTGGTCGCAAGTAAACATCCACCTACAGAAATCAGAACTAATCATAGAAACGAGACGTCAATTTATACTATGAATATCTATCTTTTGTTATGTTGATTAGTTAATAGATCCGTTGTATAACTAATCCTAACCATTAAACAACCACAGTGTCTGCACTAGTAATTTAATTTAATGACAGCCTTAAGAACTAGATAAGTTGATTAATCTAGACAACATAACTGTTCGCAGTCCATATTTGATTTGATCAATCGAATGTTCTCCCTAAGATTACTAATATGGATTCGCCACAATTATTAATCTCAATTACTTCACAAGTTTATGTATCATAACTCCTGTTTTGATAGCAAACTTAGCAATAGATTGTTCACTATAATAACTTAGAGTTCGCTCTAGCAATTAAAATAAACAATCATAGGAAATAAGCATAGAAGAACAAACATATTCATTCATCATATAAAGTGAAAAAAAAGGTAAAATAGATCTCACAGTTCTTGAAATCTGAAAGTTTCTGTGTCTTTGCAACCAAGAAAAAGAGTTTAGCCTTGCATGTCTATTGAACAACTAACCAAAAAGAAAGAAGAATGCATGAATTCGGGTTTATGGGAGCAAGGGTTTGTGTTCCTCTCTTCTGACCGTCCCCCTCTCTCCTACTCTTTTGCTTCTCTCTTTCTTTTTATACCCTAGGAAACCCTCGTCTGTATTTTACAAAATAGTCTTCCCTTAAGTAGACAATTTACCTTTAAGTACTTCAATAACTATTTTCCTAAGAAAAAAGAAATAGCCTTGCATGAAATCTTCAAGCTTTGACTTAGAGGAGCTAAATTGCTGAAATAAAAACTTGAATGTTAGTTTGGATGCTTCGGGATGTAATTTGGACTCGTTTCTTCACAAAACCTGTTTGTTGGCAAAATTCACTTGTCATCTTAGAAAAATCATATCTCCCTCATATGAGATCTTTTTTCGTCTAAAATATTGTACATTGATAGGTCTTTGAGTCAGGAATCCAAACCAATTGATTTTGCATCAAATATACTTCTGTAACTCAAGATATTTAAGTCAGAATGGACGAAGGTCAACACTAGCAGATTGGGATATTTTACTTTGAAGACTATGATTTCCATACTCTACATTTTCTTATTTTTCTTGCCTTATATGTACAGAAAGGTATGGATGTTAGCTTTCTATTACCACTAGAATCACTTTCTTTCGACCTCTAGAGCTCATGCTCTGCACAAAACATCGACTGAAGGTCAAATCTACCAATTACCTCAATTTACTTATTTTTGCATATTTCATCCAAAATTGCCTTCAAAACATTAAAAAAAATATCAAGGCATTTTATATATAAAAAATAGGCAAAACACTAGTTAAAATATGGGTGAAACTATCAAATAATATGGTTGCATCAAATACCCCCACACTTAGCTCTTGCTCGTCCATGAGATAGGATAGATAAAATCTAACTTAAACTGAATTGATAAAATAACTATTACCAATCTCTTAATCTCCCATCAATGTCCAAGAATATATACATTATAAACAAGAATACAATAAAAAAGGATAAAGAGTATAGATTTTCATGAATTCATTTGTATGCTAACTTCAAACTCAATTAATCATTGAGATTTAAATGAAATTTATGCCATGCCAAAGTGATAGGTCCTCTCATTGATATACACTCAAACACTCATGTGTTTAGGGTTTATATATTTAAATCTCTCAAATTCAATCAATGAATATATTCTACCATAAGCTTGCTCTTCAATCTCATCTCCATTAATAACATATTACAAACAATGCATGAATCAAAAGGTCTTAATTTTTTATTGTAATGGGGGCTAAGGTTATGGTGAGGTAAAAGAAAGTAAAAGAAAAGGCTAAAACCAAAGGAAGTAGAGCATTCTAAAAAAAATTGATCTTTCAAACAAGATATTCCATCGTCAGCACACAAATTTTCCATCTTTAAGTACCAATAGTTAACTTCTTTTGATTTCAAACTCCATCAACATAAAATTTTAAGAACTATGAACACAATGGAACACTTCTCTTTTCTTCTCTTTTTTTTTTCACCTTTAGCAACTTTGCCCATCTTTTCATTAGGCATCACTTTTTTTTTCTTTTCATATAATTTCCAATCATAATCCATGAGATATCAACAAGTATTTGCTCTACTAATCCTTGGCTACGGAAAAGGAAAAGATATAAAAGTTAAGGATTACAATGGGTAAAGCAAAGCAAAGATAAACAAGCTCAAAAGGGGCTCATTAAGGATACTATGCTTTAGTTCAAGTGGTTAAAATTCCTAATGCTTTTATCATCTTCATGTACACATGTAATGTGAATGTAATCTCAACAAGATATGAAGCAAGTTCTAGAGATACATATCATTGAAAGAATGCACAATCAAAGAATATAATGTTGAAGGCTCAAA
>Ga0325400_1001512_pt1 | contig 19279 bp, 19 predicted proteins | sample PopdelMetagenome_2_FD_205662 | JGI IMG/M metagenome (GOLD analysis project Ga0325400, IMG submission 205662) | Populus deltoides microbial communities from Bellville, Georgia, United States - Xylem-PdKOR-R1 | ecosystem: Host-associated > Plants > Phyllosphere > Stem > Wood/Secondary xylem...
TGATGCAATTATTGATACAGTCTTCGTATATTCCTATTCTTTCTACTTTGAACAAACTAATTTATTTATTCTCTTTTACAAATGGATTGCGCCCTTCATTTAACCTAAAAATATCTAGATTAAATCCCTACTAAATGCTTTATCTTTCTATATTATAATCTATTATTGTTAGTGAGTGTTGATTTTCATTCTTTATAAGTAAAAAATCTTATGTTATTGTGTAAGTGGCACTCTAGCTACTTGAATTCTTAGAAGTGAGTTTTTGATAAAACTAGAGCAATTATTTTTTTTCTCTCCTTGAAGCATGTGAAAATGGTCATAAGGACTTCAATCTTAAACCTATAAAAATATTACGGGACTTTGAATTTTGAACTCGTTAAAAAAATTATGAGGGTTTCAATCTTGAGTTCATGAAAAGATTTGTGTGAGAGTGATAGGGTTCAAGTTTAGCCTTGGATTTTTTATAGTGAGCATTCAGTTATGTGTTTGAGATAAGTTATTGATACGATTCAGTATATGGTTCAGCTTTAGATTTTTCATAATGGAATTTTACCTAGGGATGCATTCGATCAGATTAAAGTTCTTATGGATTATAGGCTCCGCCCAATTTTTTTGATAGGTAATTCGGTCATATCAGATTAATTAGCTTTTATTTTCTCAAGTTATATGCAGCAAAAGAATACCAGACTTTATGTTATTTTTATTTCTTTATGTTTTGGGTTATATTTGGGTTTAATTGTAAGTAGGCCTCATATAAGTCCACATAAGGGGTCTATTAGGGTTTATTTTAGTTTGGAGTCAGTATAAATAAGAGCACAACCAGACATGTAAGGTTACGTAATTTTCATATCAATAAACTTCTTTTGCCGCACTTGTTGTGTGCTGGTGGGATAATCTCTCTTCCTTGGTTCTCTAAAGAACTAAAAAATGACTTATCGATGAACAACTGACTTCGTGGCATCATCCTTATACTTCTCATTCACGAATCAATATTTGTTGGGTGCGGGTTTCTGTTTCTAATAATGCTGATGTCTAGGTACAAGTTATCTTTGTGTCACATTCCTATCAAATCTGATTTACTTGGCTTTCTAGGAATCATTGTCTTTGCGTGTGAGTTGCTTGACCATATGTTTAAGAGATTCACATCATTTGGTATTAGAGCTTGGCTCCATTAATCAGGTTATATCCTTCTGAAATTTTTGTTTCTTGTTGATTCCGCAAAAAATCATTAATGTCCAATTTCTTCTTCTCCTTGAATTTACAGCATATAAAAAAAATAAAAATATTTGTTATTTCATTATGTTACTGTCCAAAATATATCAGTAGCATAAAAATAAAAGAGAAGAAAAAAAATTGTTCAAAAAGACGTTTATTAATTTTTGCCGCAAAAAACTAAACCAGGGAAAATTGGATCAAACCAACTCAGAAATAGCTCAAATTTGATATTGTGATTATTGGGGTCCTAATCGCACCACATATTAATTTTTGGGTAAATTGGATATCGTTTGCTTTGGTTTTTAATTTCAGGTCTAATTAGGTTTGATTCATAACATGCGTCAACATAACAAACCTTATCATAAATTGCTCAAATTTTATATTTTGTCTATTTGGGTTTAAATCGCACTATATCTGAAAGTTTCGCTAAGTTGAACATCATTTACTTTAGGTTCCAGGTTCAGACTTAACTTGTTGTAAACGGGTATGTTTTGTGTCAACTTTTGAAATTCGCTTTGTTTTTATTGTTTTCATTTTTTATCGTATATTTTCAACATATCTAACATATTTTGGTGTTGTTTCATCATTTAGCATATTTCATTTCTGTTTTTATTTGAGTCTTCAAGTTCATTCATATTTCGAATAGATTCGCTTACTGCTCGTGAGACTTTCATCGTAGTTTTATTTTGCTTATTTTTTTGTTTTTATTACCTTTTGAGTCATTTATACATATTTAGATTGCACTACTAAGTTGGTTTTATTTGGTGTTGGTTTCAGTTTCACAGGAACCGTAAGAAGGTGAGACGGGAGTTGTGAGCATTTGAGGATATTAAGAGTGTTTAAGTGTAACACAAGCGACGTGAGGATATCTTTTATGCCACCGCCCCCTCCCGAGAGAGAACTTAAGTTCCAAATGCAAGCCATGACACATATGATGGAGAGGATACATTTTGTGATGGAAAACGTGTATGGTAGACTTGATAGGGTGGAGAAACGTGGTAACAAGGCTAGTATAAACACCTAAGACGTGAGGAAGATTAGGGCTGAACCAAAAGCAAACAGTGGTAGTAAGAATTTTGAGAAGAAAATTAATGATATTGGTGATGGTGGTTTTGAGGATGAGACCATAGGCCATTAGGAAGGCTTTTGGTAGCCTAGAAACTGAAGGGATTTTGGGAATAGAACTAGGGGCCAATTCGGCCAAAGGGGAAATTTTCGTAGTGTTGGGGGACATGATGATTTAGACGGTGATTTGGATGCTATCGAACTAAAAATACCTTTTTTTCAAGGTAAAAACGATCCCGAGGTGTATTTTGAGTGGGAGAAAAAGGTGGATTGGATTTTTGATTTCCATAACTATTCAAAGACGAAGAAGATAAAATTAGTAGTCATTGAATTCATGGATTACGCACTGATTTGGTGGGATCATAATGTGATTAGTAGGAGAATGAGTGGAGAGAGGCCAGTAATGTCGTTGGAAGAGATGAAAGTGTTAATGAGAAGGCGATTTGTGCCTAACCAATATTATAGATATTTATATATGAAATTGAAGGGTTTGAATCAAGGTTCTAGATCCATGGATGAGTATTTCAAGGAGATAAAGATCGCAATGATTCGGGCCAATGTGATTGAGGATAAGGAAGCTATTATGACTAGATTTCTAAATGGGCTGAATAGGGACATTATGAATGTTGTAAAATTACAACATTGAGTGGAATTAAAGGACATGGTACAGATGGAAATGAAGGTGGAGAGGCAAATAAAGAGATGGGGCAGTACACGTTTTCAGACCAATTCGACTTCATCTTCTTTAACATGGAGGCCGAATCTGAAATGAAAGGGGGTTGTCCAACTAAAGCCTTATGTAAAGGCCGAACCACCTAAGGCCAAAAAAGATGTTCATATGGGTGAGAAAAGTAAATATGAATCTCAACCTACTCGTGATAAAGATATTAAATGTTTTAAGTGTTTAGGGAAGGGGCACATTACATCTCAGTGTCCAAACTGAAGAGTTATGCTTACAAGAGATAATGGGAAGGTTGAATCTGAAAGTGACAAATCTGAAAATGAAGAGATGCCACCTTTAGTGGATTGTAGTTATGAGGAAATTGCATATCCTGTTGAGGGGGGGGCCTTGGTTATAAGGCTTGCGCTAAACATGCAAATCAAAGAAGATGATGTAGATCAACAACTGGAAAACATGTTTCACACTCGATGTCATATCCAAAACAAGGTATATAGCATGATAATTGATGGAGGTAGTTGTGCTAATGTAACTAGTGATACTCTTGTGAAGAAATTGAATTTGAGTTGTATTATGCATCTTAGACATTATAAATTACAATGATTGAATGAATGTGGTAAAGTGAAGGTTATTAATCAAGTATTGATTGCATTTGCTATTAGGAAGTATTCTGATGAGGTTATGTGTGATGTAATTCCAATGCATGCTAGTCACTTACTTTTAAGGCGTCCATGACGGTTTGATTGGAAGGCGATTCATGATGGGTTTAGAAATAGGTTCTTTATTATAAAGGATGATAAAACCATCACTCTTATACCTCTTTCTCCAAAGCAAGTGTATGATGATCAAATGAAATTAAAAAGGGAATGTGAGGATGGAAAGAGTGAAAATTCACGTGAGGATAATGGTGAGAGAAGACCACCAAATTTGGCTAAACCTAAATTATTGATTAAACTACTTAGGAGTGGAGGTAAAACCCGAGTGAAGAAAGTAAGCTTGTGTGATGATAATAGTGTGAAAAAAATTAAAGAAATAACATAATTTTTATGCAAAATGAGCTCAAATCAGAATGTGTTTTTCACTAACAAGCCAATGATCTTACTTGTGTATAAAAAGACTTATTTTAACACTAATGATCTTGATTATGTTATTCCTAGTGCGACTATTTTTTTATTGTAGGAGTTTGATGATGTATTCCCTAAAGACATTCCTAATGGATTACCACCATTAATGGGAATTAAACATCATATTGACCTTGTACCCGGAGCTTCGATTCCTAACTGTCCAGCCTATAGAAGCAACCTCGAGGAGATGAAGGAGCTTCAAAGGCAAGTAGATGAGTTAATGATGAAGGGGTACATTCATGAAAATATGAGCCCTTATGTTATGTTAGTGTTTCTTGTGCCTAAAAAAGATGGAACATGGAGGATATGTGTTGACTATCATGTTGTCAACAACATAATGGTAAAGTATCGACATCCTATTCATAAGCTTGATGACATGCTAGATGAGTTATATGGATCATGTATTTTCTATAAAATTTAATAAAAGGTAGGTACCATCAGATTAGGATGAAAGAAGGTTATGAGTGGAAAACTATATTTAAGAGTAAGCATGGTTTGTATGAATGGTTAGTCATGTCATTTGGACTTATAAATACATCTAGTATGTTTATGCGTTTAATGAATCATGTATTGCGTGCATTTATAGGTAAGTTTGTTGTTATGTATTTTGATGACATTTTGATCTATAGTAAGAACTTAAATGAACATCTTTTTTTTATATCAAAATATAAGTAATTATTATAGATCAAAAGTAACAAAACTATGAGACCAGCGAGTCAAAAATACAGTCATATACAAAATAATGAAATAGACCAAGTGAGCATCTTGATCATTTGTGTAATGTACTTAGTGTATTGCATAGTGAGCAATTGTATGCTAATCTTAAGAAGTGTACCTTTTGCATGGAGAAAATTATGTTTCTTGACTATATTGTAAATGTGCAGGGTATTGAGATGGATGAAGAGAAAGTTAAGGCCATCAAGGATTGGCCTACACTAAAATCGGTAAGTGAGGTAAGAAGTTTTCATGGACTTCTAGTTTTTATAGAAGGTTTGCGAAGGATTTTAGTACTATTCCTACACCTTTAACTGAAATTGTGAAAAAGTCTGTTGGATTTAAATGGAATGATAAACAAGATAAGGTTTTTAATTTGTTGAAAGATAAACTTTGTTCGGCATCTGTTTTAGCTTTACCAGACTTTATGAGAGCTTTTAAAGTTGAATGTGATGCTTCAGGTAAAGGTATAAGAGTTGTGTTGATGCAGGATAGGAGGCCCATTGTGTATATTAGCGAAAAACTTAATGGGGCAACCTTGAATTACCCTACATATGATAAGGAGCTCTATGCCTTAGTAAGAAGTTTAGAGACATGGTAACATTACCTGTGGCCTAAGAAGTTTGTTATGCATTCAGATCATGAATCATTGAAGCATTTGAAAGGGCAAAGTAAGTTGAGTCTCAGACATGTCAAATGGGTTGAATTTATTAAAACCTTTCCGTATGTGATCAAGTATAAGCAAGGAAAAGAAAATATTATGGCTGATGCACTTTCGCACAAGTATGTTCTTTTATCTACTTTGGATGCTAGATTTCTAGGATTTGAACATCTAAAAGAATTGTACAAGGATGATAATGATTTTGCTAATGTTTACAATGCTTACGAAACTTCGGCTTATGAGAAGTTCTATAGACTTGATGGATATTTGTTTAAATAAAGTCGTTTGTGTGTTCCATTAAGTTCTATATGTGAATTGCTTATACGTGAAGCACATGGGGGTGGGTTGATAGGGCATTTTGGTGTTGTTAAGACTTTAGATGTGTCGTATAAGCATTTTTATTGGCCTAAAATGAAAAAAAAATATGCAACGCATATGTGATAAGTGCATAACTTGTAGGAAAGCAAAGTCGACTCAACCACATAGCTTGTATACCCCTTTTTTTGTACCTAAGGAACCATGGGTAAACATTTCGATTGACTTCGTCTTATGTTTACCTAGGTCAAAACGGGGTAGGGATTTAATTTTTATAGTTGTTGATAGGTTTTCATAAATGACACACTTTATTCCATGTCATAAAATCGATGATGCAACTAACATTGCTAATTTGTTCTTTAAGGAGATAGTACGACTTCACGGGGTCCCTAAGAGTGTTGTTTTTTATAGAGATGTTAAGTTCCTTAGCTATTTTTGAAAGTTGTTATAGGGTAAATTGGGTACTAAACTGTTGTTTTCAACTACTTGTCACCCCTGAATAGATGGACAAACCGAAGTAGTTAATAGGACCTTAACACAACTTATGCATGTTATCATTCAGAAGAATTTAAAGAATTGGGAAGATTGCTTGCCATTTTTAGAGTATGTATATAATCGTAGTGTGCATTTTACTACTGAATTTTTACCATTTGAAATTATGTATAGATTTAACCCTTTAACTCCCATGGATTTGATTCCTTTGCCTGTTGAAGAAAGGGTTAGTTTGGATGATAACCATAAAGCACAAGTGGTGAAGACACTCCATGAAAGTGTGCCGCAATAGATTGTAAAGAGGAACTGTATGTATGCAACTAAAGCCAATAAGGGGCACAAACATGTTGTCTTTCAACTCGACAATTAGGTTTTGATGCATATACGCAAGGAGAGATTTCCGACCCATATAAAATCAAAGCTATAACACGAGAAGATGGGTCATTTCAGATCATTGAGAGGATTAATGACAATGCTTATAAAATTGATTTGCCAGGTGAGTATGATGTTAATGGTACCTTTAATGTTTTTGATATTACTTTGTTTGATGTAGGTGATGATTCGAGGTTGAATCCATTTGAAAAGAGAGGGGATGATAAGGATCAGCCCAACACCAAGCGTAATCATGCCAATGACTTATTAGAGGTGCCAATTAGGCCAATTACAAGAGTTGAGGCAAACAAGCTTAAAAAAGTATTGAATGAGCTTGTTCAGAACATATGGAGCAAGATGGACCTGGAGGAGCTTCAAACATCTAAGAAGCATGAAGGATAACCTCTAATTCAGGTTTAAGAAGAGCCAAATTCATGTGAAACAAAGGGCTAATGGTTTGGCCATATAACAGCCTTGTTAGGCTTGTTTTTCATAATGCTACAATGATAGAAAGTCAACAATTTATTCTCCTAATTAAGTAAGGAAGTCGGCCAGATCTTGCTCCTAAAGAGAGAAGGATTATTTAATGCTTTTCCTAACCTAGAAATGAAAGTAATTAAATTAGCAACAAAGGAGGAAATTTGCTTTATTATTTGTCCAAGTTATGCAAGGAAATCCAAGTTAATCAAGGAAAAGGAAAGGGTGGCAACAAGGAAAGCAAATCAGATTTTCCTAGTCTACAAGGGACTTGTAGTAGGTAGTAACTAATCCTATGCTTACAAGGAAGGTTCATTCAGCTATAACAACTTATAAACTAGGGAAATCAAATTAATTAGCTTCTATTTTCTCAAGTTATATGCGGCAAAAGAATACCAGATTTTATGTTATTTTTATTTATTTATGTTTTGAGTTTTATTTTGGTTTAATTATAAGTGGGCCTCATGTAAGTCCACATAAGGGGTCTATTAAGGTTTATTTTAGTTTAGAGTTAGTATAAATAAGGTCATAACTAGACATATAAGGTTATGCAATTTTTAGATCAATAAACTTCTTTTGTCGTACTTGTTGTGTGTTGGTGGGATAATCTCCCTTACTTGATCCTCTAAAGAACTGCAAAATGACTTATCAAAGAAAAACTGACTTTGTTATGTCATCCTTATACTTCTCATTTGTGAATCAATATTTGTTGGGTGGGGGTTATTATTTCCAATAGTGTTGGTGCCTAGATACAAGTTATATTTGTGTCACACTCCTATCAAACCTGATTTACTTGGTTTCTGGGAATTGGTGTCTTTGCATGTGGGTTGCTTGACCGCTTGTTCAAGAGGTTTGCATCAATCCATTAGGATTATTTGAAGCATTATATAAGTGTTTTGTATGCTGAAAAGCACGTAGCTATGGATTTATGAAATAAACTTGTATTTTGCGTGATGCAAAACGTTATCTTTGTTGGCACAAAGATCAAATCTGACTTGTCAAGATATAATTGACCTTGTGGCATCATTCGATTCAATTTCAATAGTGTTGGTGTCTTGGGACATGTTTCTATTGTGTCACACTTCTCAAACCTGATTTTCTGCTTCCTAGGGTAAGTATCATCTTCGTTGGGGGTTACTTGACTATGTGATCAAGAGGTTCACATCATATAAGTTTAATTTAGCCTAGGAAAAGTATTGGTTGTTATAAAAGGCAAGGTTAACCATTGATGAAGTCCATTTAAATGATAATAGAAGCTCAAGTTTACCTCTTGTAAAGTTGAATAGGCGATTAATGGAGAACCACTATAAATCTTTGCACTTTCTCTTTTCCTACTCCTTTTAATTATTTCATACACTTCATCTAGTTTATGTTTAAAAAAGAAAGCAAACCAAAAAAAATGTATGTTAAGTTTAGTTTTAGAATACCTAAATAACCTCGTGGGTATATTGGGTTCAAAGTTGTGTAATTAAATGGGCTTGTGACTTGTGTTACTCAAAATTTTCTAAGCATGATTTTACCTTTTTCATTGAGTTGCTACCTTTTAAAGTGATGATTGACTTTTCGTTACCCTTGTCATCACCTAAGTAGTGTCACTAAATTATAAACCTCCTCTTCTTCTATAATTGTCCTCCTAAATAATGAGCACAACAATGAAGTTCCTTAGGAAAATGATGTTATGTGACAAAGATTACTCTACATATTTTTTTTTATCACACTCAACATCACGACGACCCACTTTTTTTCTAAAGTGAAAGACTTTTGGTGTTTAGAGTGAGGGAAAGGTCTGACATTTATAAAAATGAGTTGTAACCTAGTTTTATGGTCACTATGAACCCTCATTGATCCTTAAAATTCTAAGACAAGGGACTAGTTATGTTAGAGGGAAGATATTATCACCTTACATCATTCTATATGAAGTAAGCCCCAATGTTGTTTGTCTTCTATTCCTAATGGTTTGTTCTACCTAATTTGCCAGTGTTTTACCTACATAGGTGATAATGGATCTATTACAATGAGTTAAACCCTAAGTGGATGTTTGAACTCAAACCTATCAATTCTAAAGTCCAAGTCATCTTGTCACTCCCAATTGCTACGATTCATTTTGATAATAATTGATGGATTGATATATCTATAATCAATTACCCATGATCAAAACTTGTAACTATTAATAGTTTATCAAGTCATGTCAATGAATAATTAGATGTGCCTATATTATGCTTATTAAACCCAACCTAAATTCTAGGAGTTGATGTTTCTAAAGGCTTTGTTTAAGCAGTGTAACCTATAGATAATGACTTATTGAAGTTCATTTATCCTATAGTACCAATGTTCACTCATAATTTACTGAATGATGTTTTTATGCCTTAGTCCTAAATATCTAAGCAGTGACCATTATAGGTTAATGTACTTGGAGGTAAGATCTAATAACATGAATGTTTGAAACTTACTAAGAAAATTAATACCCCCAATTGACAATTAGGTTTCATTGATGGATATTAGACCTCAAGGATTAAAATTTTAAAAGAAAGACATGTTTTGAAACTTGAAAACAAAAGGAATTAAGGTGTTACTCCTCATTAACATTCAAGGTAATAGCTCATTATGAGTATATTTACCTCAAACAATATGAGAGAATAATAAATCATTTAATTTCAACACGATTAAAAAAAGAGAAGTCTTTTTAAATAGGTTTTAGAATGTTGGCTCACGAGGACCCTTTTAATATGAGCCAAAAACCTTAATGAATTTTGTAATCGAGAAACATAACTCATCGAATATAAATATGCAAGCATGATTGAGGAAACATTTTTTTATGTTATTTGAATCACATAAAAATATTAATATCCTTCTTATATATAAAGAAAATGATATTGTACTGTTTAAGATGACCAAAAGCACCTATAACAACAAGATACAACTTGAGGGATTTGACCAAAATGCAAAAACAAATACCATTCGATATTAAAAATTATTCAAACATAAACCTCATTAATACCCATAAAAATCAACCATACATTAAATTAATCATTCAAAAGATGTTTGGAGAAATAGTGGCAAAATAGACCATTCAGACCCTAGTTCAAAATGGACCTTTTTGGTAGCTGGAATTAGATTAAATATGCTTGCAAAATGGTGGCAATAGAGAAATAGTGGCAGAGGGTGTATTGATAGAGAATGTATTGATGTTTAGAGTTCAAAACGGACCTCTTGTGGTAGCCAGATTGGGTGCATCATTGCATGCATCACTAGGTTCTGAATAGAGCATGGAATGAATTGTTATATTTTCCACTTCTTGGCCTTCCTTCTAGTATCGGTGGTGTCATTCACCACCAATGATAAAATGGAGATCAGAGTCGGTGAAGTTTTGATTTTCTTTTTCTCTCTCTACTAGTTTGGTTTTCTCTCTAGTTGCTCACATAAAGGTAATTAGGATACATGTATTATATGATTTTGTAGTACTCATTAAGGAGAAATATATGGTGGTGGTGATGCCTTGTTTGGAGGTTAAAAGAGAAAGAAAGTGAAGAGAGAAGTTTCAATGATCAATTTTTTCTCTCCTTACTTTACAAAAAAAAGTTTGGGTTATTGGCTTTAATTGATAAAGAGGTTTTGTAGTTATCTTTAAGATAAAAAAGAAATAATAGTGGACTCATAAGAAATAAAGGGCAAAGGTGAGAGAAATCAAAGAGAGAAGTTTTAGCAAAAACATATGGAGTAATGAGAGGGGCTATCATAGTTGTCCAACATTGTTAGCTATAGCTGCTGACATAGGGAGTGAAGGCTATAATAGGAGGCTAGTTAATGGTGGTGCTCGACCAAAAATGGTGTGGTCGATCGGTGATGGTGACTAGAGTTTTTCTTAGGGTTTTGGAAGAGCGTGGAGAGAAAAGATGATGAAGAATGATCTCAACTTTTTTCTTCTTCTTTTAACACATTTTTCTCTTTTCCTATGATGTCCAGGGTTTTTTCTGCAAGGGTGGCTAAGGTTTCTTTTATTTTTTTTATAGGAGATATGAAGTAAGGGTTTTTGGTAGGAGAGATAAAGTTAGGGTTTTTTTTTTTTGTATGGTGGCTAGGGTTTCCTACACATCTTCCCCCATAAAAAAATATTTTTTATAGGCTTTGTGTGGTAAGTTTATAAGGATAAGATAGTTCATGAAAAATTATGAAAATTTGCAAAGTCGAGAAATGACTTCACTAGGGAATTGTGAATTTTGGAAAAAAAAATTGGAAAAATTTAGAAATTTGGTCATTTAGAGAGGTGACCTACCTAACCATTTTTTGATTGAAATCTTTTGATAATAACGTGAAATTCTTTATGGTATAACTTGGATTTTACCCTAGGATGAACTTTTTGGTTCTGGGTTGAATTCTAGTAGAACAAGGCTAAACTTCTTGGTGTTTTCTGATTAAATGGTTGGATTTCCTTCTTAATAGTAAGAGTGACTTACATTATAAGACTCAGACCTTCTAACGGTAAGGGTGACTTCTTGATGACAATATTGTTTCTCTTAGTTGTAGAGCTTGATATCCTAATTATAGGGGTGACTATTCCATTGTAAGACTTGAACTTTCTGATGGCAGTGTTGATTCTCTTAATTGCAAGGTTCATATTCTGATTGCAAGGTTGGTTTCCTTATTAGAGTTGGCTTCCTGATTATATGGCTAGATCTCCTGATTGTAGGGCTGATTTCCTAAGACAATGTTGATTGCCCTAATTCCAGGGTTGATTTCCAAATTATAGGGCTTGATTTTTTGGTGGTGGGGTTGATTCTCCATTATAAGATCGAATTTCCTATTACAAGTTGAATTCTGACACAAGATTAAACTTCTTGGTGCTTCTTGATTGTGGGGCTGACACTTCTTTCCAATGGCAGGGTTGGACTTCCCGATTAGTAGGGTTTATTTTTTTAATTGTAAAGTTGATTCTTTTTATTGTAAGGCTAGTTTCTTGATGATAGGGTTGAATTTTTTAATTATAGGGTTGATTTTCCTTCTTGATGATTGTTGGAATTCATGATGATAGGGCTTAATCTTTTGATTACAGGTCTTGATCTTTTAATTATAGAGCTTGACTTACTAGTAACAGGGTTGATTCTTTTGATTATAGGGTTGAATTTTCTATGACATGGTTGATTCTCTTGATATCAAGGTTGGTTTCATTATTATAGGGCTTGACTTCCTGATTGTAAGGATGCTTCTTCCTGATGGTAGGACTTGATCTTCTTATTTGCAAGATTGTACTTCTTGATAACATGGTTTGGTCTCCTGATTATAGGGCTAATTTTCGGATGACAAGGTTAATTTTCTTTATTGCAATGTTGATTTCTTATTAACCAAGTTGATTCTTCTTATTATAAGGCCAATTTATTGATGCTAGGGTTTGATTTTTTTATTTAAGATTTAATTAAAAGAAACCTTATCAAATCTTTTGTTGACTTGGATTTATTGAAGTATTGTTGGTCTTCTATGGGGATTTTTACTTGTGTTATAGAAAAATATTTGCAAAACATTGCACAATACTAATATTATGGGTTAGATGACATGGATGCATTTGTACTTGGTCATAAATATAGGTCCCTATTTTTTGCAATTTAATTTCCTTTTTTTTTTTAAGAGTAGGGCCTGCTACTTTTGTTTTGGTCTCTCCTGGTTGATTGACTCCCCGACCCATTTGTGTTTGCCATGACATTAACCAATGCTACATATATCTAATCTATATGAAAAAAAAATAAACATGACATTAACCAATGCTCTTATACCAACTATAATAACACTAATCTAACATGTATAATTAAGATGGATAAGTATAAAGAGACATATGATTTCATGTGTCTACAAACAAAAGTTAAGCATTAATATTTACATGCTTAAAACAAAATATATTACAACCTAAAATGAACATGATATATCTAATCTATTGTTGCTATCACAGTAAAATTCTATTCGGGCTTATAGTCCATCCCATGATAAACCAAATTAACATACCTAATCTTTTATTTTTATTTTTTTAACCAAAGGTTTAAATTATCCCCTCCTTTAAAAATTTCATCCTTTAGATTTCAAATCCATACCTGAGTCTAAGAACAATTCAGGATGCTTCTTCCTCATTCTCGATTCTCTCTCAAGCTTGAGAGCTTCTCTATAAGGTTTTAACTATGGGTACCCTTTTGTTCCTCAGTTTTTTTTTTTATATGATCAATAATTTATATTGGTTTGACTTCAACAGGAACTTGTGGTAACACCGAGGGGGTTAACCTCAGCTTTACAGAGTAAAGAAACATGGAAAACATCATGTATCATGAATAGATATGACGATAATGCTAATCTATAAGCAACAAGTCATATCCTTTCAATAACCTTAAAAGGTCCAATATAACTTGGTGTCATCTTTCCTTTCATCCCAAATTAGATGATATTATTCCAAAGTGCCACTTTAAAGAACATTTTATCTTCTATTTGAAACTCCAAATGACTTCTTTGGTTGTATGCATAATTCTTTTGCAAACCATAGACTGCCTTCATCCTATCCTTGATAATCTTTATTTTATCCATGGTAATCTGCACCAATTCAGTCCTAATAAGCTTTTGGTCACCAACTTTCTCCCAACAAACTGGAGTTTGACATCTCGAACCATATAAAGCTTATCCCTATAGTAGTCTGATAATTGTTGTTATATGTGAATTTCACCTAAAGGCAACAAATCCTCTCAATTACCTTTAAATTTTAACATATATGCCCTCAAAAGATCCTCAAGAGTTTAGATAGTCCTCTCAGATTGACCTTCCATTTAAGGATGAAATGTAATACTCAAGTTCAATTTGGTTCCCAATACTCATTATAAATTTGGCCATAGCTTTGATGTAAAGCTTGGATCCTGATCTGATACAATGGATACTAGCACCCCATGTAGCCTTATCACCCATTTATATATAGCCTTACCAATTTATCTACTAAAGCAGTCATTTTTATTGATAAAAACAAGATAGACCTTGTCAATCGATCTATAATAAACTATATAACATTATTATCCTTCTTACCTCTAAGTAATCCATAGTGATATCCTCCCACTTCCACCCAAATATCAATAACGATTGTAGTTTTCCAGTAGGTTTCTGATGTTCTACCTTTACTTGTTGGCAAATTCCACTCTTTGCCCTAAATTTTACTATTTCCCTCATTATGTTAAGTCATTAGTAGTACTCTTTCAAGTTTTTATACATCTTGGTACTCCAAGGATATATTGGAAATTTAGATTCATAGACCTCTCTCAATACTTCTTCATTGAGAGCCTTGTCATTTGGTAAATAAATTCATCCATCCATTGCCACTAACCCATCTTTTAACATCTAAAAAGGTGTTTCAACCCTTTGATTCACTTTCCCCCTTATTTTCTCTACTTTCACATCCAACCATTAGGCCTTAAATGCCTTATCTCAAAGCACATAACAAACTTTAATTTGGGGTATCAAATATTCCTCAGGTTCCAAGCTTAACTGTAGGTTCATCTTTTTCAACTCTACGAGTTCTCTTTGCTTCTGAACCACCAAATTGCTCATTTTGCTTTCCTTTTTGAATCAAAGCATCAATCACTATATTAGCCTTTCTAGGGTGATAATCAATCACGCAATTGTAATCCTTCATAAACTCCACCTAATGCCTTAATCGTATATTCAACTCCTTCTATGACATTAGATACCTTAAAATCTTATAATCTATAAATATCTAAACTTATGCTTCATATAAATATTGTATCCATACTCAAAGAGCAAACACTATTGCTACTAATTCCAAATCATGTATTAGATAATTCAACTCATTTGTCTTTAATTGTCTTAACGCATAAGCAATTACTCTTCCATTTTGCATGAATATGCACCTCAAACTCTTCTTGAAAGCATCTTTGTACAGTATAAACCCTTTAGTTCTCGAGGGAAGATTTAATACTAGTGTAGAGGTAAATCTTCTCTTCAACTTTTGAAAATTTTCCTTACATTCCATTGTCCACTCGAATTTAACTTTTTTATGAGTCCACTGAGTCAAAGGAGATGTTAGTATAGAAAACCCTTCTATAAATCTTTTATAATACATCACTAAACCCAAGAAGCTATGAATATTTGTCATATTAGTAGGCCTTTCCAATTTCAAAATAGCCTATACTTTTATTGGGTCCATAAATATACACTTGGCTGATATGATGTGACCCAAGAATACTACTTCATTCAGCAAAAATTCACATTTATCTAATTTAGCATATTGTAGATTCTCCCTTAAATAGACCCTTAGTTGATATGTATCATCAACTTAAGTGTTGCTCGTGCTCCATATAAGAGCTTAAATATACTATGATATCATCAATGAATGTAATTACATACCCAAAAGGCATTAGTAAAAACTCATAATGCCTATAATGAATTCTGAAGGCAACTTTAAGTACATTATATTCCCTAATTCTTAGTTGATGGTACTTAAACCTCATGTTTATCTTAGAGAATACTCTTGCTTCCTTCAATTGATCAAACAGATCATCTATCCTTGGAAGTGGATACTTATAGCACTGGAGTTCACCAAGGTGAGTTACTAGGCCATATGAAACCTTTATATAGTAACTTATGAAGTTGAACCTTCAATTTGGTCAACTCTACTAGCGTCATCCTATACGAAGTCTGTGTTATAGGGGTGGTTCCCAATAATAATTCAATCGACACTTTAATTTCTCTATCCAGAGGCAACCCCGGTAATTTCTCTAGAAACACATTATGAAACTCTCGCACCATAGGGATACTAACCAACTCTATATTGCTTTTTTTAAAAAAAAAATTCTCTTATATACACCAAATACTACTCTCTCTTACCACACTCTCCTTGGATAGTCATTTTTTTAGTGAAACAATCTATTTGTACTTGATTTACACCTAATTAATCCATGTCCAAGCTTAGATCAAAGTCATGCAGGTTTATAGATATTAAGTTTACCTTTAATTTGTATCCCTCTATATTTAGTCTAACATATGATATAGCTCTCACATTCTCCTAAGTCATATGATATACCCTACCTTTAATCCTATCCTTCTAGAACTTGGGTCGGCCTCTATTTGCACTCGCTCCGGATTGAGCAGGCCTCACAAGTCTGTTAATAATAATAGATTGTTGCTGACTCTATGTAGTAGCTCTCTAGCCCCGAGTAGACTCTATATCCTGACAGGTACACTCTTTCTTGTGACATGTCTCCCCATAATAATAATAGTCCCTCCCTAAGTAATGATAGTCCTTTCATTTGTGTCCCTCACCTTTATAAATTTAAAACCTCTTTGGTGTGGCTAAACAATCCCCAGGTTGTCTTTGGTTACACCTCGTACAAAGTAGATAAGTGAATTCCCTCTGCTTTATAGACCCTTCTGTAGTACTTGCCCCTTAGCGAACCTACCTGTCATAGGATCCTCCACCACTAATTTGCATGGATCCCTTAGAGCTCCCCCGAGGAGTAAAGTTTTCCCTTTTTCCTTTGAAACTGCCCAGATGACTGCCGTCTATCTTCTTTTTCATATAGTAATCATCTCTCATTAACCATCTTTCATTGAGAATGGGCACTCTCTGATAATAGTTGGGTCACACAATCAACTCACAATTCCCCTAACACCGACAACTAATTCATCACTCTTTCTACTTTTCTCAACTAATATCATGTGATCTCAAAAGCTTCCTCCCCTGAATATGCCACATAAAAGTTTCAGTTTTGTTTTTTTAATTCATGCAATACCCAATGTTTTTTCATGTTTACTAACCTCATTCTTTTTAAAAAACATCCATTTAATCATTCATACATTAAAACATAATTTACATAACATTCTCATATGTAAAATACACTAATTTTCCCTAATAATTTAAAATTATAGCAAATCAAGTTTCCCTACTTCTTAAGTTGACTAAATTGAGAAGACAAGAATAAGAAACAGAAGTTTTCTACTACCCTTGAAAATCTTTAATATCCTTGCTTAATCCCTCTTTTTTCCTTTTATTTATATCTCTTTGGTGATTTTTAGCAAGAATTCCCCATAAATTTCCTTTGAATTTTCTCTTTTTTTCTCCCTCAAATGGTCGACTTAGGAAGCCATATTTATATTTATATTTCTCTTGTACTTATAATTACAATATTGCCCTTGTTCTTTAGTTCAACCTTTTTTTTTGTTTTCCCGGGTATCACTTCTTGATTTATTTTTAAGGCTTACATACTATAAGATTTAAATTCATAAATCTTCATCTCTAGTCATTTAATATTTATACATTATTATTCATTTCTTTTGATCGTTAGGTGAAACTTCTAATATTGTAATATTTTAACAGGGTTTTACAGTTGTGACAACCTAGAATTTGTGTTTAGGGGTTATTTTGATGGCAAAAAATTGTATGAACAAAGATTGTTGAGACAACTATGGTTTTATATGTGTAAAGGCTGTTTTAATGACCTAAATATGCGTGAACAAAGACTGTTGTGAGAGCCATGAATTTATGTGTGTAAGGGCTATTTTGATGACCTAAAGTGGTACAAATATAGGTTGTCATGGCAGTCATAAACATGTGAGATTAGGGGCTGCAATGATAGCCAAAAGGTATTTTTTTTAATATGGACTATGAAAACAAATATAAATGCATGAAACAATTGATCGTCATACCCATACGAGTGTGTATAAGTAAAAGTTTTCACAACTGAAAGAGAATATGTGTTTGTTAAAGTTATTGTGTTAAAAGTAGGAATGCATAATAATGATGATATTGATATCAAATGTATTTAAATAATAAATTAGATGGAAATATGGTAAGATTATAAGTTTTATTAAAAGTTGGTAAGATTCTTAGTTTAAAGAATATGGGAGGACTTGAGAAATAAACTACAATTGAATTAAATTGTTTTGACATTTTGTCTTAAAGAGTACTATCAGAAGGAAATTATAAATATGATTGAGTTAAATTAAAAAGGCAAGTTAGAGAAACTACACTTTGAGTTAATGATTTTGTGAGAATTTAAAAGTTAATCTATGTAGAATTATAAAAACACATGGGTGAAAAATATGGTATATATTTCTTGAAATGTTTTGTTTGTATACTAACAAAGGTACCTCTTGAAAATATCCTTAAAAAACACTGGAACTATGTGTTTGATGTAGTCAAACAAATGAGATCAACACTTGTTAGTGCTATAACTTTAGGCTACTTGTTCGGTGGTTTAATATTGATTTAATTAACAGGTTTGGTGTTGTGTTTATGGTTGTTATGATAGTGGGTTTATTGAAGTTGATGGAGGCTCATTTTGATGAAAAACAAGATAACACAGATTCGGGTTAGAAAAGGTGGTCATGGTGGACGTTTGGATTCGTTTGGCTTGAAGCTTGGATATGTTGTAATTATGTTGGAGCTTCATTCCATAACTGGTGGTGGTGAAAGAAGGGATGATTGTTGTTGATTTGATTTGTTGTTGTGCGAGCTTGGTTACTTGCTATTTGTTGGAGTTTTATATGTGAGAAGGGTGACACGACCAAAAGATTGATGTCTTCTCCCAAGTGCAGGAGTGTCGAAGTAATAAATAACCCGGCAAGACCGGGGTCGAACCACAGGGAGGTTAATTGTATAAATTATAAACAACAATAATACAACAATAATAGTAACAACAATAACAATAACAATAATAACAATAATAATAATAGTAGTAGTAGTACTAATAGTAATAGTAATAGTAATAGTGGTAATAATAATAATAATACCAATAATATTATTAATAATGATAATAATAAAGATGATGAAGAAGAAGTTGATGAGAACTTTGAGATGGAAGATTAACGTAAGGATTAAACAATGATAATAACAAATGTCAAGGTTAGAGGATCCACTAATGGTATTTCAAACAAGTATAGTATAAACTCTTATTATTCAATTGGAAACCACACACAAAGGAGGTTCCAATCAGATTATAAATTGTTAACATGATTACATTAGTTATCTTATTCGAATAATGCTAATACTTGTAAATGTTGTCAGACATTCATGATTATAACTTATGTTAACAACAAATCAAGTTCCTTTCATAGCTCAGGTGTCGGTTATACCATACAGTATGGGCTATGAAAGTGCCAAGTATTTGTTGTACCAAGTGTTATACAACATAA
>Ga0325400_1001513_pt1 | contig 19275 bp, 10 predicted proteins | sample PopdelMetagenome_2_FD_205662 | JGI IMG/M metagenome (GOLD analysis project Ga0325400, IMG submission 205662) | Populus deltoides microbial communities from Bellville, Georgia, United States - Xylem-PdKOR-R1 | ecosystem: Host-associated > Plants > Phyllosphere > Stem > Wood/Secondary xylem...
TCTCGAACTCGGCGAAGACGCCCAGCATGTCGAGGAATGCCTTGCCTGCCGCGGTGCCGGTATCGATCGGTTGCTCGGTGGCTTTCAGCGCCACCCCCCTGCCCTTCAGTTCGTGGACGATGTCCTGCAGGTCCTTCATCGACCGCGCGAGGCGGTCGATCCGGGTCACGACCAGCGTGTCGCCCGCGCGCAGGAAATCGAGCAGGATCTGCAACTCGGTGCGGGCACCCCGCTCCGTGCCGGACTTCTTCTCCGATCGGATCGTCTGGCAACCCGCGGTGCGCAACGCCGCTTCCTGGATGCCGAGGTTCTGATCCGTGGTCGACACGCGCGCATAACCGAAAAGCGTCATCCGGGCCCTTTCTGTTCGATCAGCTTCTAGACCGTTCAGACCAACTGTTCAATATCTCTGCGAAGGACCCTGATCAGACGTCGCTGGCGTTCCATCGCTGATGTCGGATCACGGTATACTCTGACAAACTGCTGTTAGGCCCTTAGTTTAGATGCTGCTGTCCATTGTTTCCTTTCTAAGTAAAATTAGATAAAATATTGGCCTGCCGCGTTTCAGCATTGCTCTTGGTTGTTTATTAATTGCCTGTATACGCTGTTCGCCGCCTGAATAACAGATTAGGCAGACGGAGTACCAATATGCCGTCCGTCGCATCCGTTTATCAAGCGTGAGTGCTAAGTGCTAGGTCCGCGAGTAGCAACGCGCCGCGCGGTCCGGCATCGCCGGCCAACGCGGCCGGAACAATCATCTGTTGGATCGTATCGGCATCGACTCCAGGCAGATATTTCCCCAGCTTTGTGACGATCGATTGGTGGATCATCTCCAAGAGATGTGGCTGGCCGATGCCGACGCCTCCACCGACCACGATGCGTTCGCACGACAGCGTTAGGAGGAGTACGGCGAACGCCTCGGCGATAGCATCCGCGACAGGTAGCCAGACAGGATCGGAGATCGATAGATCCTGTCCGCTTTTTCCTGCACGAGCGGCGATAGCGGGGCCCGACGCAAGTCCTTCCAGACAGTCGCCGTGGAACCTGCAAACACCCGGGAATGTGTCATCTTCCAGCCGACGCACATACATGTGGCCGGCTTCGGGGTGCATACGTCCCGATACGGGCCTACCGCCAGTGACAATGCCCATTCCTATGCCCGTACCAATGGTGACATAAACAAAATCGTTTAGCCCTCGTGCCGCGCCCCAGCGCCCCTCCGCCAGTGCCGCAGCCGTCACGTCGGTATGCAGAATGGCGGGTACCGGCAGGGCCTCCATAAGGGGCACGAGGATATCGGTGCTCGACCAGCCAGGTTTGGGATTAGGAAGCATCCGGCCGCGCCGACCATGGCGATCGTCCAGTGAAATGGGTCCGAAGCTCGCGACGCCGATGGCAGCGGGCTGATAGCATCGATGCCATTGCCGCAAATGGCGGTCTAGTGATGCGAACGTCTCGGCAGGGGTGGTGGTCGGAACGACAATCCGGTCGATGATGACGCCGCTCTGCCCTACGACGGCAACTGTCTTCGTACCGCCCAGTTCGACCCCGACAGCGAAGTGTTCAGAGGGAGTTACTGGGGCGACCTCCGTCTGAGCGATCATGAGTGCGCCCTCCCTACCATGCCTGAACACAATTTATGCTCTATATGATTGGGATCAGTCCTCGATGCTATCGAGGGCTCGAGCAGCGACCGCGCTCCGAAGATTTCTTCGAAGACCATGCTATAAAACGGGCTGGAATGCATGCAGATCACTCGATGTTTAATAGGAAGACGATAATTATAGATTACCATTGATACGCAAACCTTCGCAGTCATCTGACCAGAGTTTGCTCAGCAGCATCGATGGTCGCGGCACTTTTACAGGAAGGCTTGCAATCCAATGTTGGATAGACCTTGTGCGAGCTATTCTGACTTCGCTTGTCGCACCCTGCCGACATCTTGCTACCAATCGTCTTTGGACAGGTGTCCACGGATGGTCCTGCCCGATCATAATCGATCCGAGACCGGACGACCGTCGCAAAATCGATAAGCGGGCAGTCGATCTTCGGCCCAAGGCGGCAGCCAGGCACCGCGACCGCCGCGATCTCGGGCGGATTGGCAGGCGTCAGCGCGCGCCGTTCGCGCATCTGGTCCAGCCCTTGCGCGATATAGGCGATACGGACGTAGGGCACGCCGGTGCCCGCCTGCCGCCAGCGCTCGAAGACCAGCGCGCCACCCGGCGCCGCTTGCCCCGCCGCATAGCTCGGCAGGAGCCAGTCGAGCCCGAGCAGCCCGGCGAGCATTGTGATGGTAGTGTCATGCCCGGCAAGCACGACGATCCGGGCATCGCCGCCGATCGCGGCATCGGTGCCAGGGTCGTCTTGCAGCGTCGCGACGATGCGGCGGGCGAGATAGGAGGATGCCTGCCGCCCCACCTCCGGCGTGCGCAGCCGAAGGTCAATGCCGGCGCCGTGGACGACCAGGGCCTCGGTTAGCGCAGTGCGGTCGAACCCCCAGCCCCGGGCGGCGAAATTATGCCCATCGGCATAGCCCATCATCAGGCTTTCGGCGATGCTTGCGACCTGCAACGCCGGCGAGGTCGGTTCGACGATACCGTCCGCAGTGCGGGTCCAGCCGATCGGCGTCCGGTCCAGCCGCCGCGGCGCACGCGCGCGATCCGCCTCGGTGCAGGTGGCGGCGCAATGGAGCAGCAGCGCCTCGAACCGGGCAAGCGCAGCGCGTTGCCGCGCGTCCCATGCGGCTAGGTCACCGCCGATCCGCCCCGCCATCGCCACGCGAATCCCCTCGGGATCGGGCGGGGCGATTGGGGTGAGCGGCGCGTCGAATAGCGGGTCGGGCCCGGCGGGCACGCGGTGGACGACCGATCCGCAATCCGGGGTCAGCCCCCGTGCCAGCGCGGCGGCAGTCGCCTGCGTACGTTGCGGGGTGTTAGCGTGGTAGAAGACCGCGCAGTCGGTGGCCGTCAGCAACCCGGAGGCGCGGTAACGGGCGCGGTAGTAACGGCCGAGCAGCGTCACCAGCCGTTCGCCATTGCCGGTCAACTGCCCCGGCGGCACCGCAAAGGCGGGCCAGGGGCGGCCGTTCCAACGTTGCAGTTCGGCGGGCGAGGTCATCGCGGCGCGGACGCCGTGCCGCATCAGGATCACCACGCGTTCCAGCCGGTCATCGGCGTCGGCATGGGCGAGCGATGGCGACAAGAGCAACACGGGCAGCAGCCACCCCTTGGCCTGCTTTGTCCTCCGGCGGACAAGCGAGCGGCGTATCTGGTCGACGATCGCCCCTTGCGCCATGCTGCCTATCCCCCCACTCGCATACCGTCATGGTTGCAGGAGAGTGACTAGCGCACATGAGCCAATTGGCCAACCCAAATCAATTGACACTGGTCGACCACGTGGCGAGCCGTTACAGTGACGGAAAGACAGCGAAGACAAAACGATGGGGATGCGACGGTGTTGATGACGCAGACGATGCGCTGGTTCGGGCCGCGCGATCCGGTGTCGCTGGCGGGTATCCGCCAGGCAGGCGCGACCGGTGTGGTCACCGCGCTGCATGAGATCGCCAATGGCAAGGTCTGGCCACGCACTACGATCGCTGAGCGCCGCGCCATGATCGAGGCGGCCGGGCTCGACTGGATGGTGGTCGAGAGCTTGCCCGTACATGATGAACTGAAGACCCGCGGGCCGTGCTGGGACCCGCTAATCGACGCCTATCGCACCAGCCTGACCAACCTGGCGGCTGAAGGCATCCGGGTCGTCACCTACAACTTCATGCCGCTATTGGACTGGACGCGCACCGATCTCGGCTGGAAACTGCCTGACGGCGCGCGTGCGCTGCGCTTCGAGTGGGAGGCGGTCGCCGCCTACGATCTCCACATCCTCCAGCGACCGGGCGCGACGGACGATTATGCGCCGGCGCTCGTTGAAGCCGCCACTGCGCGCTTCCACGCGATGGACGAGGTGGCGCGGGTGAGGCTGGAGGCGACGATCCTCGCCGGGCTGCCGGGGGCGGAGGAGAGCTTCACTTCCGCGGGCTTCCGCGCCGCGATCGCCGGTTATGCCGGGATAGATGCGGAGACCCTCCGCGCCAACCACGCCGCGTTCCTGGCGGCGGTGTGCCCCCATGCCGACGAACTGGGTTTGCGACTAGTGGTGCATCCCGACGATCCGCCCTTCCCAATCTTCGGTCTGCCACGCGTGGTGTCAACCGAGGCGGATCTGGTGACGCTGTTCGAACGCGTGCCCAATCGGTCCAATGGGCTATGCTTCTGCACTGGGTCGCTGGGCGTGCGCGCCGACAACGACCTGCCCGGCATGGTCGCACGGCTGGGCGAACGGATCGGGTTTCTCCACCTTCGCTCGGTCGATCGCGAAGGCGGCGACACGGCGTTCCACGAGGCGCCGCATCTCGACGGCGATGCCGACATGGCGGCTGTGGTGGCGGCGGTCCACCGGCTGTCCGCCGCATCGGGCCGCAGCATTCCAATGCGCCCCGATCATGGCCACCAGATGATGGACGACCTCACCCGCACCACCAATCCCGGCTATTCGCTGATCGGCCGGATGCGCGGGCTGGCGGAACTGCGCGGGCTGGAACGCGGCATCGCCCATACGGCGATGCCGCGATGACGAAATCGCGCCGCCTGCGCTGGCTGTCGCTGCTGGGCGTCGCGCCGCTCCATGCGCAGACGCCGCCGATCCAGCCGCAGGTCGACCCCGCCCGGCCGGAATGGGAGAACCCGGCGGTCTTCGCGATCGGCAAGCTGCCCGCCCGCGCCACCGGTTTTCCGTTCGAGGATCGCGAGCGCGCGCTGGCGGGCGACACGGCCCGCTCCGCCCGGTTCCTGACGCTCGACGGCGCATGGAAATTCGCCTTCTTTCCCTCGTCCGACGGCGTGCCGACGGATTTCGCCGCCCCCGGCTATGACGTGTCCGACTGGCGCAGCATCAAGGTGCCGGCCGACTGGCAGGCGGAGGGGTACGACCAGCCCCGCTTCAATAACATCACCTATCCGTTTCCCGCCAACCGACCGCTGATCCCGCACGCGACCAATCCAGTCGGCCTGTATCGCCGCGATGTCGACGTGCCGGCGGGATGGCGCGGCGACGACGTGATCCTGCACATCGGCGCGGCGGGATCGGCCTATCATGTCTGGGTCAACGGACGGAAGGTCGGCTATTCGGAGGACAGCAAGCTGCCGTCCGAGTTCGACGTCACCCGTTTCCTGACACCGGGGCGCAACAGCGTGGCGATCCAGATCCACCGCTGGTCAGACGGCTCCTATCTGGAGGATCAGGATTTCTGGCGGGTGTCGGGCATCGAACGCTCGGTGTACCTGATGGCGGCCCCCAGGGCGCGGATTGCCGACACCGTCGTCAGGGCCGGCCTCGCCAGCGGGTATCGCGACGGCACGCTCGACGTGCGCCTGACGACCACCGCCGCCGCCGCCGGCCATGTCGCGCGGCTGACGCTGCTGGACGGCGACCGCGCGCTCCTGACCCGCACCGCGCCCATCCGCGGCACCGCGACCACGCTCGCCGCCACGTTGCCCGCGGTGCGACCGTGGACGGCGGAAACGCCCGCGCTGTACACGCTGCTGACCGAACTGGTCGATCGTCGCGGGCGGGTGGTGCAGGCGACCGCGCGCCGCATCGGCTTTCGCGAGATCGCGATCCGGCAGGGGCTGGTCACGATCAACGGCCGCCCGGTCACGATCCGCGGCGTCAACCGCCACGAACACGATCCCGAAACCTTCCACGTCATCTCCGAGGCATCGATGCGCCGCGATCTGGCGCTGATGAAGCGCGCGAACGTCAATGCGCTGCGCACCTCGCACTACCCCAACGACGAACGACTGTACGACCTCGCCGACGAATACGGCCTCTACGTGATGGACGAGGCGAACATCGAGAGCCACGGCTACATGATCAACAGCCGCCGCACCGATGTGGACCGGACCAAATACGAGATCGGCTACGACCCCGCATGGCGCGCGGCGCAGGTCAGCCGCGTGGTCAACATGGTGGAGCGGGACAAGAACCACCCGTCGATCATCTTCTGGTCGCTGGGCAACGAATCCGGCAACGGCCCCAATTTCGAGGCCGCCGCCGCCGCCGCCCGCACGATCGATCCCACCCGGTTGATCTCGTATCTCGGCTGGAGTCAGCTGGGCGATTTCCGGCCGAACCCGTTCGCCGACATCTATGCGCCGATGTACGACAGCGCCGCCAAGATGGCCGACTATGCCCGCCGCACCGATTTCGCGCAGCCGATGATCCAGTCCGAATATGCTCATATGCAGGGCAACTCGGGGGGCAACCTGATCGATTACTGGAACACGATCGAGGCGCATCCGGACCGGTTGCAGGGCGGCTTCGTGTGGGACTGGGTCGACCAGTCGATGTATCGATATACCAAGGACGGCCGCCGCTATTGGGGCGACGGCGGCAGCTATGGCCCCAATCCGGGTGGCGAGATCGAGTTCGGCGACGGCCTGATCCAGCCCGATCGCACCCCCAATCCGCAATATCACGAACTGGCCAAGGTCCATTCCCCGATCCGGTTCGCCGCCGTGGATGCGAAGGCAGGTCGTTTCACCGTCACCAACCGCCATGATTTCCGCGACCTGTCCGGCTTCGCGATCGAATGGGAGGTGACCGCGAACGGGGTCGTCGTCGCAAAGGGCGCGGGGCCATCATTGGCGACGAAGGCGCATGGTACGGACGACCTGATGCTGGCCCTGCCCCGCCCGCCGGCCACGCCCGGCGTGGAACGGATCGTCACGCTCCGCGCGCTGGCGAAGACAGATGCCGTCCCGCTGGTGCCTGCGGGTACGGTGATGGGCTGGGAACAGTTCTTCCTCGCCTCACCCGCAGCCGCCAGCACCGCCCGGCCCGGCCGGGTGACGCTGACCGAACGACCGGGCGCACTGACGCTGGCGGCCGGCGACGCGACGCTGACGATCGACCGCACGACCGGCCTGATCGCCGGCTACCGCGTCCACGGGTCGGAGTTGCTGCACGGCGGCGCCCCCAACTTCACCCGCGCGCTGACCGACAACGATATCGGCACCGGGCCGGAGGCGGTCCATGCCGCCTGGGCCGGCATGTCGGCGACGCGCCGGGTCGACGGCGTTACCGCCGCCGATGCCACCATCACCGTCCGGCACGGCATAGGCGACGGCGCGGCCCGCTTCGTCACCACCTATACGATGGCGGGTGACGGATCGGTTGCGGTCGAGGGCGACTTCACGCCACTGAAGCAGGACCTGCCCCACCCCCTGCGCATCGGGTTCGCCTATGCGATGCCGACCGCGTACCGGACGGTCCAATGGTATGGCCGTGGTCCGCACGAAACCTATGCCGATCGCAAGACCGGGGCGATGATCGCGCTCTGGCGCGGGGCGATCGCCGCGCAGCACCATGATTTCATGCGCCCGCAGGAAACCGGCAACAAGACCGACGTCCGCTGGCTGGAACTGACCGGGCCGGCCACCGGCCTGCGCATCACCGGCGACCGGCCGCTGTCGGTCAACGCGCTCGCCTTTCCCTATGCCGATCTGGCGCGCCGCCCGCCGGGCACGCGCAACAGCGCCGATATCGTGCCGCATGGCGAGGTCAGCCTGATGGTCGACGCGGTGCAGGCCGGGCTGGGCGGCGACACGACGTGGAACAAGGACGGCCAGCCTCTGCCGCGATACCGCATCCCCCTGACCCCGCGCCGTTTCTCGTTCCGGCTGGAACCGTTCGCCGGACCGGGGACGACCGTGGCGGCAGCACGGCCGGCGACGGCCACCACGGGGGATTGAGGCTCCAACAACGCCGTCGTTGCGCGCGTAGCGACGGTTATGGCGCGGCCGGTTCCGTCAATCCGCCCGCAGCCAGCCCGTCGGTTTCGCCGCCAGCGTCAGTTCCAGCGTGCCGCCGGCCACGATATCCGCCTGCCGCACGAACGGCGTCGTCAAGGCGCGCCCGTTCAGCCGGGCGGACGCAATGTAGATGCGCCCCGGCTTCCAGTTGCGCGCCACGATCGTGAAGGTCCGGCCGTCCTCCAGCGTGATGACGCTGCGCGGCTGGTGCGGCGCATGGAGATAGAACAAGTCGGTCGTCAGCTTGGGGAACAGGCCGATCCGGTTGAAGACATAGTGCGAACTCATCGCGCCATTGTCCTCGTCCCCCGGATAGGCATCGGCGGTGAAGCGGCGGAAGATGCGGTTCGCCCAGTAACTCGCCAGATCGGGGCGGCCGACCTCGCTGAACAGCCACGGCGTCGCGAAGCTGGGTTCGTTGGTGATGTCGATCAGGTTGGCGTCGAGCGCATGGCGCAACCGCTCGGTAAAGCGCGCGCGGCCCCCCATCGCCTCGACCATGCCCGACAGGTCGTGCAGCATCGTGTAGGAATAGACCCAGGCCGTGCCCTCGTAGAACCCGACATTGTCGTATTTCTTGCCGTCCCACCCGATCTTGGGATCGAGCGGCTGGAACCGGCCGTCCGGGTAGCGCGGGATGATGAAGCCGGCATAGCCGTCGCTGGTCGCCGCCGGATTCCACACCTTGCGCCAGCCGCCCGAGCGCGTGGCCAGCAGGGCGGCATCCTCCGGCCGCCCCGCCGCCGCCGCCAGCCTGCCCGCATAGAAATCGTTGAGCGCGAAGGCCGGCGTCGACGATCCCGACTTCGCGCGCTGGTTGTCCGGCTCCGGGCTGCGATCGCCCACCGCGAACCAGCCGTCGATTAGGTAGCGCGGGCGGCGTTCCTCGAAGGCATTGTGCAGCGCGACCTCGGCCGCCGCCTTCCAGTCGACCCCCGGCACGCCGCGGATCAACCCTTCGCCTAGCACATTGTCGACCTCGTCCCCGCCCTGCCCGACATGATAGTTGCGACCCGCGATGAACGCGGTGTGCGCCGCGCCATATTTGCGGAAGGTCGACACGATCGACGCGACGTTGCCGGCATAGACACTGGGGCGCAGCAGCGACATCAGCGGAAAGCCGGTGTGGTACGTATCCCATAGCGTATAGTAATCGTCCCAGTGCGGCGTTGCGCGATCCGCCACCAGCTGGTCGCGGGTGCGGTCGCGCGGCTGGATCGCGCTGTGATACAGCGCGGTGTAGAACCGGCGCTTGTCCGGCTGGCCCACGCCATCAATCGTCACGCGCGCCAATTCGCGGTTCCACGCAGCGCGGGTGCCGGCCTGCACCGTATCGAAATCGAAGCCGGGGATATCCTGATCCAGCAGTTCGGCCGCGCGCTGCGCACTGGTGAAGGACACCGCCACCTTCATCATCACCGGCTTGCCCCCGGTGGTGTCGAACTGCCACCATGCCGCCAGTCTGGTGTCGGCGGGGGTCGCGCCGTCGGTGGCGCCGGCCCGCACCGTGTCGCCGGACCTTATTCCCCAGCGCGTCGGCGCGCGGTCCAGCTGCGCGACGAACCAGATATCGATGCGTGCCGGGTTCCAGTAATCCTTCGTCCGCACCCGCGCGACGATCCGGCCCTTCACCGGATCGATCGTCACATCGGCGCCGTCGCTGGCCAGTTCGCCGCGAATCTTGCGGGTGATGTCGAACACCATCGTCGCGGGCGCGCCGGCGGGATAGACGAAGCGATACAGCGCGGCATTCTCCGCCGGGGTCACTTCCGCCCGGATGTTCCAGCGGGTCAGCGTGACGGCATAGCCGTCCGCGCGGGCGCGCTCGTCCGCCTTAGCCGACAGATGCGCCGGCTCGTCGAGCAGCGGCTCGCCCGTCTGCGGCGAGATCAGGAACGTGCCATATGTCGTCCGCCCGCCGGACCCTTGCGTGTGCAGTTGCGCAAAGCCGCTGAGGGGCGCGTCGCGATCGTAACCAGCATTGCTGCCCACCAGCGTTTCCGGGCTGGGGTGGATCGATCCCGCCGGCCGCGTCGGACCAGGGATGGTATCGCCCTGATCGTCGTTGCCGGTGCCGATCAGCGGATCGACATGCCTCCAGAGCGGCTGGATTTGCTGTGCCGACACCGATGCCGATATCAGCACCGCCGCCACGACGGATTTGCAGAGGTGCGGCATCGTGGCGTTCTCCCGGTGTCGTCCGGCGCTGACGGCCGGTCGTTGTCCGCTCGACGTAGCGCGGGGGTGATGGCATGACCAGCCTGAACGAACCACTTGCGCCGAAAGTGGTCGCCCAATCATCGAGAGGTTACCCATGATCGCGCGCACCACGATATCCCTGCTGCTCGCGGCGACCGGTGGCGTCGCGCCCGCGCTCGCCGCACCGCTCGATCTAGGGCGCGCGGTCATCGTCCGCGACGCTGCCAGCACGGGCGATCTGGCCGGGATCGCCGCGACGATGCTGGCGGGCGATCTGGCCGATCTCGGCGCGGCGCGGCCCGCCATCGTCGGGACGCTAGCCGATTGCCCGGCCACCTGCATCGTCATCGGCCCCCACGATGCGCCGTTGGTCGCGCGGCTGGCGCGGGCGGGCGGCATCGACCTGTCACCGCTGGCCGGCGCATGGGAACGCCATGTCCGCGCGGTCGTCCGCGACGGCGGGCGGCGCATCCTGCTGATCGCCGGGTCCGACGCGCGCGGCACCGCGTACGGCGTGGTCGACCTGTCGCGAACACTGGGTGTGTCGCCGTGGCGCTGGTGGGCGGACGTCGCGCCCCGCCGCCGTGCCGTGGTGGCGATCGACGATGCGACCGTCGTGTCGCGGACGCCGTCGGTGAAGTATCGCGGCATCTTCCTCAACGACGAGGACTGGGGCCTGCTGCCCTGGGCGGCGAAGACGCTAGACCCGGTAAAGGGCAATATCGGCCCGCGCACCTACGAGCGCGTGTTCGACCTGATGCTGCGGCTGAAGGCGAACACCCTGTGGCCGGCGATGCATTCCGTCTCAACGCCCTTTTACGGCGACCCCGGCAACGCGCCGCTGGCCGCCCGTTATGGCATCGTCGTCGGCACCAGCCATGCCGAACCGATGATGCGCAACAACCTGCGCGAATGGGACGAAGGGTCGCGCGGCCCCTTTGACTTCACCCGCCGCCCCGATGCGATCGTCGATTACTGGCGCGAGCGGGTGACGGCGACGCGCGGGCAGGACGCCATCTACACATTGGGTCTGCGCGGCATCCATGACGGCCCGATGCAGGGTGCGACGACGACCGCGGCCCGCGCAACGATCCTCGAAAACGTCATCGGCCTGCAGCAGGATCTGCTGGCGAAGACGCTCGCCCGGCCGCTGTCACAGATCCCGCAGGTGTTCGTCGCCTATCACGAATTGCAGGAGGCCTATGACGCGGGCCTGGCCGTGCCGCCCGACGTGACGCTGATGTGGACCGACGACAATTACGGCTGGCTCCGTCGCCTGAGCACGCCGGCGGAACGGCGGCGGCCGGGGGGTGCGGGCGTCTATTACCACCTGTCCTACTGGGGCCGGCCGCACGACTATCTGTGGCTGGGCACCACCCATCCCGCATTGATCCGCGAACAGATGGGCCGGGCATGGGACACCGAGGCGCGCCGGATGTGGATCGTCAATGTCGGCGACATCAAGCCGATCGAATATCTGACCCAGTATTTCCTCGATCTGGCTTTCGATGCCGACCTGCTGGCGCAGTCGCCCGACGCGCATTTGGCGGGCTTCATGACCGAACAGTTCGGTGCGGCCGGCCCGCGGATCGCGCCGGTGATGCGCCGCTTCTACGATCTGGCGTGGGAGCGGAAGCCGGAGTTCATGGGCTTTGGCGAAACGGAATGGGTCACGCCGAACCGGCCGACCGCCTATGTGCAGTCGGACGGCGAGGAGGCGCAGGATCGCCTTGCCGCCTATGCCGCGCTGCGCCGGGATGCGGAGGCGCTGGCGGCCGATATTCCCGCCGATCGCCGCGATGCCTATGTCGAACTCGTCCTCTATCCGGTGCGTGCGGCGGCGCTGCTGAACGAGCGCATCCTGTCGCTCGACCTCGCCGACCTCTATGCGCGCCAGCACCGCGCGAGCGCCAACTGGTATGTCGAGCGCGCCCGCCGCGCCCATGCCGCGCTGGTAGCGGATACGGCGCGGTACGATGCGCTGGCGGACGGCAAGTGGCGCGGCATGATGGACATGGCACCCCGCCGCCTGCCGGTGTTCGACGAACCGGCATGGCCGCACTGGACACCATCTGCGAAACAGGGCTGCGACACCGCCCTGTGGGGCAGCTGGATCGGCGACGAGAACATGCTGACCTTCATCGCCGGTCGACCCGATCGGCGCACGCTGACGCTGTACGGCCACCGCCCCGTTGATCTGGCGTGGCGGGCGGCCGCGATGCCGGCCGGCCTGTCGCTGTCAATGACGCGCGGCACCCTGTCGGCGGCCGGCGGCTACGAACAGCGGCTGACCCTGTCCTATGACGGGCGCGGTACGGTGGCGCCGGTCAAGCTGGCCTGTGGCGGGATGCCGCTGACGGTGCATGTCGGGCTGATCCCCGCCCCAGTCGCGGGCGGCATCGCCGAACAGGAGCGGCGCGTGACGATCCCCGCGCTCGCCGGCACGGCGGGGCGGGACTGGGACAGGATCGCCGGCCTCGGCAGCACCGGCGGCGCACTGCGCGCGCGCCTGACCCTGACGGGTGCGGGTGCGGGGGCGGCTGCGGCTGCGGCTGCGGGCGCAGGCTCGCCGGTGACCTACCAGTTCACCACCGTCACCGCGACCGGCGCGGACCTGCGCGTGGTCGCGCTGCCGACGCATCCGCTAGCGCCGGGTCAGGGCCAGCGCGTCGCCGTGTCGATCGATGGCGGCCCGGCGCGGACGCTGGATGTCGCGACCACGGGGCGCAGCGACGCGTGGCGGGCGAACGTGCTGTCGAACACCGCCGTCGCGACCGTCCCGATCCGGATGGTGACGCCGGGCGCGCACACGCTGACGATCGTGCCGCTCGATCCCGGCCTGATGCTGGACCGGATCGAGCTGGTATTCGACCGTGCCCGCCCGCGCTACGGCGCCGCCCGCTGATACAGGAACGGCGCCCGTCCGTGACCGGGAAGGCGCCGCAAGGTAAGGAGGACGGAAAGGATCAGAAGGTCGTGCGCACCGTCGCGGTGAAGGTGCGGCCGTCATAGTCGGCGCGGCGGATCAGGCGTTCGTCATTCTCGTATTCGATCCGGGTCGCGTTGGTCAGGTTGTACGCGTCGAACGACAGCGAGATGCGCTCGTTGATGTTGTACGAGGCCGACAGGTCGAGCTGCCCGCGCGCGCGGACCGATCGCGCCGCGCCGGTCACCGTGCCAGCCGCCGCCAGATCATATTTGCTGCGCACGTTGTAGACGAGGCGCAGACCATAATCGCCGGTTTCGTAATAGCCGATCACGTTGGCATTGTGTTTCGACACGCCCGGCAGCGTCGCCTGCTGCCCGTTGGCGCCCCGGCCGCTGATATCGGTGAAGGCATAGTTGAACCCGCCGCCGAAGTGGCTGAGGAAGCCGGGCAGGAAATCGAGCGACTGTTGCAGGTTGAACTCAAGCCCGCGCACCGTGACGGTGTTCTCCTGGTTTACGAAGCCGGATGCGGCGACGATGAACGGCGTCGGCACGGGTCCGCCGGTGTAGATCAGGCTGCTCTGGCACAGGTCGCCATTGACGGTCAGCGTCCCCAGCCCCAGCGTGGTGGCGTTCGACGGGCAAAGCCGGCGCGGATCGTTGATCGAGGCGATCAGCCCGGTGATCCGCTTCTGGAACCCCGCCAGCGAGATGATGCCGTTGGGCCGGTTGTACCATTCCACCGACAGGTCGAGCGAGGTCGAGTCGTACGGCTTCAGATCGGGATTGCCGAGCGTGACCGAATAGACGCCGTTGACCGGGTTGCCGACGATCGTCGCGGGCGTGAACTGGCGCGGCTGTGGGCGGACATAGGTCTTGTACGCCGCACCGCGCACCAGCAGCTTGTCGGAGATGTCGGCGACCGCGATGAACGATGGCAGCAGCTTGCCATAAGTGCGGGTGTAGTTCGTCTCGCGGAAATCGGCGGGCGACCCGACCGTGCCTGTCAGCGAGATGCGGTTGAGCGCAACGATGGAATTGCGCGCCTGTTCGTACCGCAGCCCGCCATTGCCGCGGATGCGGATGCCGGCGATCGTCAGCTCGTACTTCGCCTGCGCATAGCCGGCCGCGATGTCGGTCTGGTTGGAGAAATTGAACAGCGAATAGGCGTTGTCGTTATAACGGATGTTGAAGCCCAGCGGCGACAGCGCCCCGCCCGGATACAGCGTCACCGGCAACAGCTTGTCGAGCGCATAATCGAACCGCGTCGCCTGCCAGTTGTCGCTGGTCGTCCCCGCCTTACCGCCGAAGAACCCGTCGATCCCGGGCGATGCCTCCAGGAAGCTACCGTCGATATTCTGGGTCTGGATGCCGAACGCCTGGGTGCGATAGCCTTCGGACACGTATTTATTATGTTCGAAGCGGAAACCGACCTGGATGCCGGTCAGCGCGCTGTTCTCGAAACTGCGCTCGGCATCCCATTGATACGCCAGCAGGTCATTCTGCGCATAGCTTTGCGTGCCGGTCACCTGGAGGCGCTGGCGACGGTTGGCGACGACGGTCGAGTCGTAGAACTGGGTGGGATCGTCCACCCCGCCCCAGAACCAGCCGGTCGGCGACAGGCTGGATACCGCCGGGGTCGGCGCCAGCGAGTAGAACAAGTCGCCGATATCGCCCGCGCCGGTGCGGATCGATCCGCTGACGCCGTTGCCCGCCGCGGTCTGAATGCGGTCGAAATCGATCGACGTCTCCTCCGACCGGTTGTTGGCACGCGATGCGGTCAGCACCGAACTCAGCCGCCAGTCGTCGCCCTTCCACTCGCCCTTTAGGTTCACGCCCCACGCCTTCTGCCGCAGCGACAGGCGCCGCGTCGACATGCGCGTGTCGGGGTTGGTGAAGTCGTAATCGGTCACGACGTAACGGCCGTCATCCAACTGCACGGGCGCACTGCGCGGCGTGACGAAACTGGCGGCGTTGTTGTCGACGATCGAGAAATACTGCATCGTCTTGGGTAGCTTGCGATCGGTATAGAAGCCGGTCAGGCCGATCCGCGTCTCGCTGTTCGGCTTCCATTCAGCGCCCGCCGCGCCGGTGTAGAGGTTGCCGTCATTGTCGCGCGAATACTGGCGCAGCTGCGAATTGTAGAGGACGCCGTTGGTCGTCGTGGCGCCGGTGCACGACGGGCAGGCGGCCGAGCGCGCGTAATAGCTGCCGAGCGCGGCCGCATTGGCCTGCGCCTGCGCAGGCGTGAAGGCGGAATAGGTGTTGAACTGCACCGTGTCGCGGCGGAAATTCTCGCGCTTGTAGGTTGCGACGCCGAACACCGCAAATTTTTCAGAAAAGATGTGGTTGTATCCGACGGTCGCGGCGGGGGCGAACTTGTCGCCCAACTGATTGTACTCCATCGCCAGTTTGCCGAAGCCGCCCTCCTTGCGGCTGAGCGCGGGGGCGATCTGGAGATCGACATTGCCGGACAGGCCGCCCGACTGCGCGTTGGCCAGCGGCGACTTGTCGACCACGATCGCGCTGAAGATGTCAGCGTTGAACGCGCCCAGCGGGGCTGCTTCGGTCAGGATCGGCTCGGCGAAGGCGACCCCGTTCAGAGTCAGCCGCGCATATTCGCCAGGCAGGCCGCGCAGGTTGATCGTCGCGTTGCGGCCCTCCGCCTCGCGGTTGATCTGAACGCCGGGTACGCGCTGCAACGCCTCGCCGACGTTCAGGTCGGGGAAGCGGCCGAGGCCGTCGGAAGAGATACCGTCGGTGATCGCCACCTCGTTGCGCTTCGAACGGATCGCATCTGTGTAGCTTTGGCGGAAGCCGGTGACGACGATGTCGGCACCGGGCGCGGCGGCCTCCTCGGGCACCGACTGCGGATCGGCGGCGGTGGTCTGCGCGGGGTTGGTGGGCGTCGCGACGGTGGGAGTGGGCGTGGAGGCGGCGGCAGCGGGGTCGGCTGGGATTGTCTGGCTTTGCTGCGCGGCGGCGGGCAACGCCGTCAGCATAGTAGCACCCATCAGTATCGCCAGAGTCGACCGGCCGTGATTGCAATCCCTCATGTCATCCACCCCTCATGTTTCTTATTGCTCGGGCCTTTGGGCCGTCCGGCGTTATCCGAACGGTGGCACCTGCCGTTGTGCCTGACATCCTGTCTAAATTGTCCTGACCATTTGTGCAACCAATTTGCCTTAAGTGGCTTATTGTATTGACCACCGTGTTATGTGATCGGTGGCCCATGACAAAACGGACAGGAAAGCTGTACCAGCAGGTTGCTAAGGAAATTGCCTGCGCGATCGATGACGACCGTTATTCAGTAGGATCACGCCTTCCAGGCGAACGCGAACTGGCGGAGGAATTCGCCGTCAGCCGTCACACCGTACGCGAGGCAATGATCGCGCTGGAGATCCGCGGCATGGTGGAGGCGAGACACGGATCGGGCCTATACGTAGTTGGGAAGTCGAACGACGGCGGCACTCCGACAGAATTGGACATTGGTGCATTCGAGTTAATCGAGGCACGCATTTTATTCGAAGGTGAGGCAGCTGCGGTCGCTGCTACGGTAATCAGTGATGATACATTGGCCGAACTAGACCAGATTTTGGAAGATATGGCTTCGTTTGATCCCGCAAGCGCGGAGGCCATGGAAGCAGATCGCCGGTTCCATTTGTGCATAGCCGAGGCTACAGAAAACACAGTCATCAGGACTGTTGTTGAGATGTTGTGGTCATTACGTGATCGGGCCCCACTTAGCGCACATATGTTTGCAGAGGCAAGGCGCGAGGGCATTCATCCCCGGGTCGAGGAACATCAGTTGATAGTCGATGCTCTGCGAGCTCATGATTCTGCACTTTCGCGAAAGGTAATGCGCAATCATTTGCGACGTGTCGTGGAAGATTTACTAGCCGCTACCGAATTTGATATGCTACGCCGGGCTCATTCGGAACTAGAAGATCAGCGAGGTAAAGTTACCAAGCGATTACATGCCTGATAGAAAATTCATATAATATGGTGCCGTAATAGCATCGCTTATTGAGGCAATTAGCTTTAAGCTGATAGTAGCTGCAATGAGCGGCAAACGTTGGCACCGATTAAAGAAATCCTTCGCCAGCATGCTCACGAAACCGCTCGTGATCGCGCACGTACTCAGCCACCATGTCGATCGAGGCGTGCCGGCTATGCTCGCGCATCTTAAACAGGTTGGCGTTCTGCCGGCCTGCCTCAGTCAGGAAGCCAGCCCGCAGCGAGTGTCCAGAAAATAAGGCTTCAGGATAGCCAGCCGATCGGGCAGCCGCTTTCACAACGAGGGCGACACCCTGCGCGCTCATCGGATGATCGGTCAGGCGCCCCTGTGGCGTGAGCTTGCGGAACACTGGACCGCTGTCGATTGCTGCCTTCTCCAGCCATGCACGATAATGCCGCACTGGCTCGAGCCGCCGGCCATCAGGGATGGCAACGCTATGCCCCCTGCCCTCCTGGTCGGTCTTCGAGGTTGGCACCCGCACCAGCAAGCCACGCGCATCATCCGACACCCGCCCCACCGTGATAGCGACCAATTCGGAGCGTCGAAACGCTCCCGCCATCCCAATCGCCAACAAGGCCCGATCACGATACGATCGCAGATCATCGCCATCGATCGTGCGCAGCATATCGCGCAGCACGTCACCATCGGCCGGCCGCTTCTTGCCGAGCGGATCGTCACGCTTGTCGCGGCGGATCGCCCGCATCGCCTTGTCGAGCCGGGCGGCGTCGGGCTGCTGGGTGGGCGGATCGATCCCGGCCGCGCGGTGCGCGAAGACGATCGCTGCGAGGCGCCGGCTGATCGTCGAGCGACCGAGTGGTTTCGCAACCGCCGCGCGTCCGCCCCGCGATTGCCGTGGTACCTGTGGCACGAACCCGCGTTCGGCAAGCAACGTCAGGAATGCGGCGACGATCGCGGGCGTCGCCGGCAGCGAGCGATACCCGCTTTCGGCACACCACGCACAAAACAGCCGCCAGTCGGATTGATAGGCACACAGCGTCGCCGCGGCCGACGCGCGTGCGACATAGCCATCGACGCGGTCGCGATCATGGGGTGCAAGGTCGCGCAGGTACATGGCAAGCGCATCGACCCGACCACCTGAAATCAGGTCAATGGCGGTGTTTGTGTCCCTATCATCATTTCGTGACACGTCAGCCCATCCGATACCCGATTAACGCGATTGCCACTTTTTGCCGTCGCTGACCGGTACCAGAACGCCCGGTTTCATGCCATCACCTATTTAGCGGGAATACCATTTATCGCTAGAATGATTTGCGAAGTCTCCCTTTTTATCCCCTACTCACGTGCCTCCCGTAACAGTCGATAATTTCACGATTCTCCGCGTTTTGCCGATCTTGACGGTTTTGCCTCTCCTGGCTATCCGTTGGGTGTTCCGGCCTTTCAGGCTGGGATCGTTCCAAGTGAGCTTTCGGGAAGTAACAGATTCAACAAGAAAGCCCCGGCAAGATTGAGAACCGCGCCACGGACGCGAGCGACCCGATGAGGGTCCATGCGGGTGGTCAGGCGAGAAGCGGTTCCCGGACAGGCGATGGTAACAGGTCAGGCACCCGAGGAAGGAGCACCGCATATGGCGAAGAGCATGGAAGTCGTCCCATCGGGCGAGTTGCAGAAGCAGTTCGGCCGCTATTCCGATGAGGCGATGATCCGGCCGGTCGGGGTCAGCCGCAACGGCCGCGTACGCTTCGTCATGGTCCCCGTCGATGAATATGAACGCCTGCGCCGTCGTGAACGGATCGCAGGCCGCGTGGAGGATCTTGATGACCAAACCCTCGAAGCCATCCGGGACGTCGAACCCGGCCGCGGCTCCGAAGCGGCCGAGAAAAGGCTCAACGCTGCCTGAACCCGGCGAGGTTCTGAACTACAGCTACTTGTGGGAATACGAGTACGTTAAAGGACGCGATGAAGGTATAAAGGACCGGCCGGTCGCGGTCGTCCTGGTCACCCAGACCAGGGACGGGATCGATCAGGTCCACGTCGTGCCGATGACCACCAAGCCCCCTGCCCGTGATCAGCTGTCGATCGAAGTGCCCAACGCCGTTCGGCGCGATCTTGGCCTATCGAGCGACCGGTCGTGGATCGTCATCACCGAATGGAACCGCTTCGCCTGGCCCGGCTACGACATCCGGCCGATCCCCGGTCGGGAGCCGTCGGTCAGCTATGGCTATCTGCCGGCGAGCTTCTTCCGGCGCGTGCGTGAGGCAATTGTCGCGGCGGGGATTGGTCGCCCCGTCGACCGGGACACCT
>Ga0325400_1001514_pt1 | contig 19272 bp, 20 predicted proteins | sample PopdelMetagenome_2_FD_205662 | JGI IMG/M metagenome (GOLD analysis project Ga0325400, IMG submission 205662) | Populus deltoides microbial communities from Bellville, Georgia, United States - Xylem-PdKOR-R1 | ecosystem: Host-associated > Plants > Phyllosphere > Stem > Wood/Secondary xylem...
AATAGTGGGCCCTAGGACCCAATAAAGGTGTTGATTAATTCTTTAACATGTCATGAATGACATAATATAGCTGGGATGGTCTGATATTGCGCGAAACCGAGTCAAAATCAAAGTCTAAGTTAGAATAAAATTGGTATTACAATAGAATTACGATAGCAACATAATTATTTTTTAGTGCAAATTCTGAGGAATTTATCCAAACTTAAAGACCAGATAAAAAAGAGACGAGTTTAGCATCACGAAGACTCCTAATTAATCTAAGAATCCTGATGATTTTGTCAACGAAGAAGAAGGATAAAGAGAGCAGGAAACAGCTGAAACAGAGTTCGAAAAACATTCCTTTCTTCTCTACTTTGGTCAATTTTTCATCAACCATGAACTAAACTCCTGCATTTGGTTCAAGAGGGATACACACCATTTCCAGCACGTGGGGTCCAAAAATAAGTAACAACTGTTATTTTTTATTCTTATCTTATGTAGTGTTTGATTTCTTCTCTAAATAAAACTAGATGGATGGCAGTTACCTCACTGTTGAGTTTCTGCTCTTTGTGCTTTATGTTTTCACCTCGTTTTTTTTTTTTTTTGTTCTCTGTTCTCTATTCTTTAATTAAAGCTCTACTTGTATCATTTACTAACAGCCCTATCATGAAATATTATCTCAGCATTGAATTTGACTCGAAAAATAATCATTTATCTATTAATGGGGTTCCATTGGCTTGGGCTGGGTTCATCATTTGAATCTGGGGTCTGCCTAATTTGGAGGACTAATGTTATGTCCGAGACTAGGAATTTAGTTGGCATATTCTGTGACAAGGAAGGCAGAATCAACATCAGTAATGGCCCTGCTTGCTGGGAATCCATCTCAAGCTCTATCACCTCACTACGTCAACAGGAAATCTGTCCCCGAATATTTCATTTTTAAGAAATGAAATGACCTCAAGGCTTCGCTAGTTAAGAAACTCGTGAACGATATCGTTAGCAGATTGTTTTTTTTTTTAGAATGACTATATTTACTTCACTTGGCAGTATTTATGGAAAGAAGTGAGAGCCAAATTAAAGCAGATAGATAGGGTTTGCTTAAAATGAAGGGAGACAGCCAGACAGCCAGACAGCCAGAGCCCTCTACCTCCCTTTTGCATGGCATGGATATTGGATTAAATACGACTAGGGAGCATTTTCCTTATTATCAGTAGTAAATTGTTTACGCAAAATGCGGTTAGCCCATTGGCTCTCTTTTTTTTGGGAATCACATTAAAAGCTTATATTCTTTTGATTGTGTTTTCCTTTGGTGTCTCTCTCACTTGTACAGGGGAGAGAGAGAGAGAGGCCTTTAACACAATGGAGCCGACAGCACATCTCCAACATATATAATAATATATACCCCTTCTTTAGCTAACGCCTCCGCTGCCTGGCTGCCTTCCTCTTCATCAATACTCCATTCATCCTGCCATCCGGTTCTCTCCCTCTCTGTCCTTTTTTTTTTTTTTTGGTACTCTACCTTTTACACATCTTCTAAATCGCCTTTTTCAATTTTCTAGATTTGCTCTATTTCAACCTTCGGCTCTTTGCTTGTTTTAGAAGAAACACGAGGATTAATTTATATATGAAAGAAACGACTGTATATATGTATATTGGCCCATAATAATGTGGTTTGGTCTCCATCAAATCAAATGATTTCTCTTAATGTCTCTGGTTTGAATGATCTGTCAAGTCTTTGAGCTCTTTTGATAGCTTTCATGGTGCTTGTCAAATTATGTAGGAAGCAATGCAACCCTATTTAACTTTGTTTCTTAACATTTCGTTTTGTAATGATATATATTTCCTTGAACACATGCATTCTAACAGGCTCATGACCTCATGATATGGAAACTTTTTCCCTTTGTCCAAAAGAGAATCCAGCACGTACTTCTGGAAACCCCGTTGAAATGATTTTTCCACCCTACAGCACCGATTACATCTCTACTTGTGCAATGGAATCTTCAGAGGGCTTTTTGAGGCCTGTGGAAGGAGAGTCGCACCATCAACGCGCCTCTTCTGATAGTTTTCTGGTTGAGCAATTATCTTGGCTTGATGATCTCCTGGATGAGCCAGACTTGCCTTTGTACAAAAGTCATCGACGTTCATCAAGTGACTCTGTTGCTTTCCTGGACACAGCAAGCAAGACCTTTAGGAAAGAGGAAACCACGCTCAAAACTAGTGCTGCAGCTGGTGGACCTACTTGGGAATTTCACACCATTAATTATCATGAAAATTCTTGGAAAACTAGCTTTCATTCAGGTTCTACTCCTGACAAGGAAAAGAATAAGTCCAGGGAATCACCCCTGATTTCTGTGACCAGCAGTTCCAGTGGAGTTGTGCCTTCAACGGATAGCATTACTCTTCAAGACTTTGCTCCACGAGAACCAGCTGGAGTAGGTTTGCCATCGAAACCTATTGTTAAGCAAAATCAAGATGACTCAGAAGTCTCATCTAATGTTAATCATAATCCTTCTAAATCAAAAACGGATTCCAAACGTGCTAAGCAGTGAGTATTCAAGTAATGCCCTTTTTGCTTGCAATTGAATTCTGCAATTGGGATGCTCTAACATCTTTAGAATCATGCAGGCAATTCGCTCAGCGTTCACGTTTGAGAAAACTTCAGTATATAGCTCAACTTGAAAGAAGTGTCCAAATATTAGAGGCAAGCTGGCTGCAGAATTTGAAGCATCCCTAGTGTATCTTAATCAACTGTCATGCTATATGTACTTTAAGATTTGACAAATTTTTTTGTTTGCCGTACAGGCTGAAGGATCTCAAGTTTCTGCCAGTCTTGAATATCTATACCGACAAAGTCTCATACTCGGCATGGAAAATCAAGCCTTGAGGCAACGTTTGGATAGTTTATCACAGGAACAACTCGCAAAATACCGTAAGTCTCCCGATGTGACCCCCCTACACTTTTATCATTTTTGCAATCCCCCCCCCCCCCCCTAATATTTTGGACTACAGCTTGAGTATCATTTGTACATGTGGTGTGCATATGTTGTTAAACACAGTGGAGCAGGATATGCTAGAGAAAGAAATAGCAAGGCTTACGTTTTTATACCATCAAAAACAGCAGCAAGAGCAATGGCCGCGACAGCAGAAGCAAAAGAAAAATGAGCAACAGAATTACTCTACACACAATCTATCTATAAGTAGAGGAGTGGAGTCACAGATGACTAACCTATATATATGATGAACGGGAGTTGGGTTCTGCAGATGGAGGATTGCTCCACGTTTAGATGATGGTAAAACAAAAGAAGTCAGATATGGAATACATCCTATATACATGTATTTGCATTATTTTTCGTGACTTGGGACCTCATGGGGCCTTAAAACCATTAGAGTCCTCTGTCCCACAGGCATCGTCCGTCTTTCTTTCCTTACTATGTTTGTCGGCCATACTAGGCAAAGCCAACCTCTTGGAAGAGAGGTCGTGTCAGATAGTGATTAAGGTTGTGTTCATAAATACATTACCAATTCAATTCAAGCTTGTAGTTTCCATAACTTGTTTGAAATAAAAACAGTATCTGAAGTGGATTTGATTTTTTATATATAGACATGATGGAAATAAATGCTTCCGTGAATTGCTCTATAAACAAGGAAGATAAGCATGCTTTGAAATTTAAAGCTTTTCAAGCTCAAAAATAAGAAAAAACAAGTCATACATACAAAGTCCTATTAATTGGCTCAAATCTCCTATCAAGCTCTTTCAGAAAAATATAAAGGCATATGGACGCCTTTATATTTCAATTTGACCCCGTACTATCATCCAATTTCAGCAGACTCAAAATCTCATCAGCTCTTTCATAAAGCAAATGGACAAGGAAAGCAAGCACGCAAAACTTTTGCGATTTAATACAATCAAGTAAAGGATTGACCGGATCTAGAACGGGCATATCGAATAAATTCCCATCCCCATTCCTTCTTTCTTTTTAAACCAGTTTTTCCCCTCCTCATCCTCCAAACACCCCCAATCTTTTATTTTTTTAAGTCCTGTATAGCTCACTAGAAGTGTTCGCGGTTTGGTTCGGTCCAATTTTAACCCAAAAATTTAACCAAACCAAAAAATAGTAGTCCTTGTTAATATAACCCGAACCAAACCAAGAACCGGTTTTGTTCGATTCGAGTCGGTTTTTAGCATTCAAAACCAAAACATTTTTGTTGTTGCCATTGTATACCTTAATTTGGACTTTGTGCTAGTGGAGGAACGAGATGTTGTGTTACATCTTGGATAGATTGCCATTTATGATGAATCTAAGAATTCTAGAAAGTAAAAAAATCTCAAAAATATTTACCAGAAGACAATGAAACAATCTTAGTGCCTCATCTATGTCCCAAGAAAAGTTTGTAGTTGCCAAAACCATCACTATTTTCCGATGACCATCTCCACAAGTAGGACTATTGTTTACACCATCTACTTGAACCAAAAGTTCAGATTTAACCCTTCGAGATTATTCATGTTCCCCTGAAGCCTTGAAGATTGAGATCATGAAGGGTTAGGCGAAAAGAAAGGGGGAAAGGGAGGGGAGCGGCTGAAAGGGTTAGGGGAAAAGGGAGGGGGCGATGGGAAGGGAAAAAAAGAAAGGGCAGCGGGAAGGGAGGAAAGGAGAAAGGAAAAAAGAGAGGGGGTGGCTGAAAGAGTTAGAGTGTTTAGGGTTAGAATTTTCTTTTTATATTTTTTTTTAGATTTAATTAGACTGGTTCGGTTTGGTACGGTTCAATCAGTTTAAATTTTTTAAACTAGAACCGAACCGGACCAAGCATTTTTTTTATTTTTTAATCAGTTTATTCAATTTTTTCTATCAGTTCAATTTTTTCGATTAATTTTTTCTCGGTTTAATCGGTTGGTCAGTTTTTTTAAACACCCCTATAGCTCACAACATCCTTAGAAACCAGTATTCTGCAAGCCCACAACACTACATGAATGGAGTAAGTTTCCTATCCAATTCAAGAGCACGTTTCGCATGGTTTGTGCAGTGCATATCAGCCTACCATCTTGCAAACAGAACCATTCAGTAGAAAAAATCAGTTAAAAAAAACAAGATTATTATATTATCCATACATGGCCAGCAGGCCAACAATATCAGACACGAGAGAAAGTAGTAGCCAGAAGCAGCTCCTCGGTATAGAACTTTAGCGCCAGGTCTCTTGATTCAACAATAAAACAGGTGAAGAGTGTAGATATTGATCACGACCTATTTAGAATCCAGCCTCGAAGGCAGTTTTTTTCTATATTGCTGGGGAAAGGATTGGGGAGCCCCTGTTTTCTTCCAGAAGAACCGGGAGCAATCTCGTGAATGAAACTTTCAATCCAAACATCATCAACACCACCAAGAATGGAAGCTGCCAATTTATATCGGAAGGGGTTCCAGACCCTGTACTCTGTTTTAGTTCTATCGTCATTCTGAGAAGAAAAGAATGATTTAATAAAATAAATACATAAATAATATAAACAACACAACATATTCACCAAACAAGAAAGAGAAACTTGATGCAATAGAAAAACAACACTCTTCGGTCTTCACAAAAGATGCATTTTCATGAATGGAGATAACAATAGAAGAAAAATAATGATACCTGAACAGATTTTCTTCTGATTATGCAGTCTCACCAGGAACCATCTTCTTCACCCTTAGCAATGAATGCTCCTTCATGTCTACGAGGCTCAACCATAACTTCGCCCCCAACTCTCATACCTCCACCACAGCCTCTTCCTCCAATTCATTTGTAGTTTCCGTAGCTTGTTGTGGACATGATGGAAATGCTTCTACAAAATGAGCAACAAACAAGAAGATATGCATCCTTTGAAATTTAAAGCTTGTAATGCTCAAAAACAAGAGAAAATAGGTCATGCATACAAAGCCCTAGTACATTAACCCCTGTGGAGCAGACACTGCAACCCAGGTTAGAAGAGAAGATTTCAGAATAGCAGACAAACTAGGGAAACCCAAACCGTTTGGAAATTTTACCAGGAGATGTATTATAATTTATAACAACTAGCGATGGCAAGTAAAATCATCAACGCATGCATATCCCTGAGAAACCAATTTTAGAGTGATGGAATTTTTCCATACCAATCAATCTGTTATATAGAGTCATTCAATTGTGGTCAACATTCAGCAACCAAGATAGCTTGTCCATTGGCAGAAACATCAAGCTCTTTAAGAAGATATAAGAGGCACATGAACACCTTAAGTTTCAATTTGACAGTGTATTTATCCAATCTCAGCACACTGAAAACTAAATCAGCTCATTCAAAAAGCAAATGGGCAGGAACAGCATGCAATCTTTTGAAAATTATGACAACAAAAATAGAGATGACAAGATCACTGTTTTGCCACTATAAGATCCCATCACTTCTTTCTCCTTCCTAAGTTTTTCTTCCCTCTTCCTCCTCTAAACAGTCTTTCATTTTTTTAAGCCCCTATGGCTCACAATTTCCTTAGAAACCAGTATTTCATGACAACGGGTCAGGGCGAATCAGGGCAGGTTTTCTATGCAACAGCACTCAACCCAGTACACCGATAACCATCACTTGCACCCAGTCTGGTAACACCCATATCCATCACCCCCACCCAATCCGCATCTGGTCAGGTCAGGTTGGGTGAAGGGTCCTTTTCACCCCTTGGTGACCATTACAAGCAGTTCAAAAGTATGTTTTCCACGGTCGAGCAATGCATATCAGACAATTAACTCCTTTCAGTTTCCTTGTGAGACAGCATATGGAACCATTTTGTAGAAAATCAGTATGAATAGATATGCTTAATTCTAGTTCATGCAGGTTCCAACATCTGAACTAGAACTAGATTCTAACCATCATGCAAAAAAATGACATTTCAAGAGACAAGAAAGTAATTTGAGATCTAAGCAATGGAATACTAAAGTAGAAAGTTACCATTCTATTTGTTCTCCATAATCAAGGTACATGATTAAGTTAAATAAAGCTTTTATGCTAAATTTGCAAATATAAATAAACTAACAAAAAGTTTACGGCACCAATACCATAAAGACCACAACCTGCTAAAAGAACCGACAGGCGGCAACCATACACTGATTCTCTCCGAGTCCAGCAAGTAACAAATTCCCAGGAAGCAACATTGAATCATTATGCAGCCAATATTTTCTTCTTCTCACCCCTCACTTGCATTCCCCCACTCTCTGAAACCAAAGAACCTTTCTTCAGCTTCTTCTGCTTGATACCATCTTCATTCTTCACTTTCTTTTGCTTGACACCATCTTCTTTCTTCAATTTAGCTACCTTCCGCTCCTTCTTTTCACCTTTCCCTTTATCATCTCCTTTCTTTCTCTTCTTCTTTAACAGTTCCTCACTGACCTTTTCAAAATCATCATCATCATCATTATCTATATCCCCTTCACCATCACTCCCCAACTCAACCTCATCAACAACCTGACCATCCACATTATTATCATTATTATTATTATTATCCATATATCTAACCTCTTGTATCCTTCCCTTCTTTTTTCCAACTCTCCCCTCTTTAGCCTTCTCTTCCTCCACGGCGACGACACCCTCGTCATTCTCCTGCTCTTTGGGACCACCATCAATCTTCAATTTCGAATCAGGAACTACCTGATAAACAGGCAAAGCCAAGCTATCAAGCAACTTCAAATGGAAAGACCTAACACCACCCCACTTCCTAGGCACAATATCAGCAATCCCATTAATAGCAGCCATCACATTTTTGGCAATCTCCTCTCTACTCATGGAAACCCTCCCTACCTTCACCACGCTACAAGTACCACTTCTCAGATACAACAAGGCAGAGCCACAGGCCTTGTCAATCTGCTCCTTCCAGTTGTGGTGCTTCAAATCCAGAGTCACAGGAATCTTCTTCTTCTTGAAAAACTGCTTCCCTAACATCTTAGGCAAGAGAGGAACCACCCTTTTATCGGCAAAGAACATATCATAAGAATCACGGAGTTTCCTCTTAGCCTCAAAAGGACGGTAATCAGTCTTGAGCTTGGAAACCTTGATGATTTTGGAGATGGGTAAGTTTTCGTTTTGAATCTTCTTCTTGGCAGCATCTTTATTGAGGCCTGACTTGGGTCTGTCATCGATGATTAAGCAGATCTCAGGGGCTTCATTTAAAGGGTTGATCAAGGAGTTGGGGAGAGGGATTTTGTGGGCGTTGATGCGGCTAACACCCTTTTGTGGGATCTTTTTTAGGGTTAGAATAAGGTAGAAAAACTCGTCTTGTTCGAGTAATTGAGGCTTTTGGGTATTCAATGTGGAAGATCTCCATTTTAGAAGAGCATTCACAGCTTTCTCCACTGTTTTGGGGCTAACACCAGATGATGGTGGTGGTGGAAGCGTGGTCATGATTGATAGAGAAAGTCACAGGAGAGAGAGTTACAGCTGCCGGGTGCTGTTGGTTATCAGTATATGCTTTAGGGTTTAAGAGGAGAGGAGAAGGCGGTTGGGTTTAGTTTAGGGTTTTGTTGTCCTTTTCAATTAAAAGGGCAGGGGGAGAGAGTACTAATGGGCCGCATTTAATGGAGCATCGGGCTTCTACGTGAGAGAATGGGAAAACGAAAAGGGAAGGGGGATGGCCCATTTATTTTTTTAGAAAATGTTTGTGGTGTAATTGTGTGTTTTTTTTTAATTTTTAATTTTTAAAAAAAAATAATTAATATATTTTTAGCTTTTTTTATTATTTTGATGTGTTAGTATTAAAAATAAAAAAAATTATTATTTTAATATATTTTTAAATAAAAAGCAATCGGTATAAATATTATTTTGCCATAGTTTTACTTCCTGTCCTGTACATCAAAGTTTTTTGATCCTTCCATTATTTTAATAATGAGTTGAAGCGAGCAGAGAAGAGGAGCGAGAGCTACGGTGATTGCTCAAGAGCAAGGAAGCAAAGATTTTATCTATATGGTATTAAAGATATTAAAATTGAACTTGTATATCTTCAATATCTGACACGACATGACTAAAGATATTAAAGCAGTTCTTTGTTTTTTCTAAGATTTAGCACAGGATATTTTACGATGTTATCGGTGAAAATGCGGACAGAAAAAAAGGATGTGGTCAATATGGACACAAGAAGGAGATTTGTCCCCACGTCCAACACCATAATGAAGATGGTAGAGATAAGCAACAGTCTGGTTGTTCCAATGAGCCGGAGGAGATGAATCTTGAAGTGGCGCCACATGAAGAAGCTCCTGTGGTTAGACCATAGGTGGTTGATCCCTACGGCAAATGGATGATTGCGAACAGGATGGGAAGGAAGGGGAGTAAAACCCCTGGCATCACGGGTGCACCTAATCCCTCTAATTCAGGGCAGAAATTTCAGGAAAGTGATAAAGGAGCAAAATCTCAGCTGACGGGTAAGGAAACTATGCTACTTGGGGACTTCAATGAGATTCTCTCATGTTCAGAAAAAGTAGGAGGGGAGCCAGCTGACATGAGAAGGTGTATTCGTTTTGGTTAATGGGTGCAGGATTGTGGTCTGATGGATCTAGCTTGAGACCAAAATTCACTGGGAAAGGCCAGAGTAGAGAGGGGCATGGGCATGTCTATGAGAGGTTGGATAGAGCCTCTGGTAACCAGGCTTGGAGATTGCAGTTTCCTGAAATGCGGGTGAAGGTATTACCTCGAATTAAATTTGATTATCACCCTATCTTAGTTGAACTGAACTATTCGAGTGAGAGTTGGCAGGGATCTCCTCGCCCTTTTAGATTCGAAGCCGCTTGGACCACTCGTAAGAATTTTGCAGCCTTAATGAAAATTGGCAGGGTCACTTGGAATTACATAGCTCTCTCAAGTCAATGGCTTTGAAATTACAGGAGTGCAACATACAAGTCTTCGGTAATATTTTTTTCTCGAAAGAGGAAAGTTCTAGCTCAGATTGGAGGTATTCAAAGAGCAGTGACTCAAGGTGTTAATCCTTTCTTGTTAAACCTGGAAAGAAAGTTAACAGAAGAGTATAACCAGATTTTTTCTCAAGAGGAAATCCATTGGTACCAGAAATCAAGATGCCAACGGATTGCTTTTGAGACAAGAATCCTTCCTACTTTCACACTAAAACTGATAGATGGAACAGTTTCTGTAATGTTGTTGCACACTTTTTATTAAACAACCAAGCTGTACATATAGGTTTAAGAGAAACAAACAACACCTAAATACAAGGAAGGATAAGACAAGACTCCTAGTTTTAAGGAAGTTTAAAGATGAATGATTTGATCTTCATTCTGATAATGTTAATCTTCATTCTGATATGCCCCCTCAAAATAGGCCACGACGAGAGAGGCAAATCTTGCCATGTAGATGCTGAAATTGAGATCGAGATAAAGGCTTAATGAGAAGATCAGCAAGCTGATTTGCTGAGGAAACGTGAGCCACACGTAAAACACCAGTTTGAACTTGGTCACGTAGAGAGTGATAGTCAATGGCGACATGCTTCATTCTGGAATGAAAGACCGGATTTGAACTTAATTGTGTGGCCCCAATATTATCGCAGTAGATGACTGGAGTGTGGAGCAATGTAAGGCAAAGGTCAAAGAGTAAGGAACGAATCCAACACATTTCAGCAACAGTAGCAGCAACTGATCTGTTTTCTACTTCAGTAAAGGACCTGGCTACAGTTTTTTATTTCTTGGAGCTCCAGGAAATGAGATTGTTGCCAAGATAAACAAGGTTAGCACTGGTAGAAGAGTAGTCATCTTTGTTACCTGCCCAGTCAGCATCAAAGAAAACGTGGAGTGAGTATGAGAAAGCATGCAGGGAAAGTGGAGAGTTGCGTTGAAGAAGAAGTCCATCATGTGGTGTGCCACATAGATAACGCAAAATTCTTTTAACACAATTCCAGTGCTCATCAGTTGGGGCATGCATGAACTGGGACATTCTGTTAACAGCAAAAGAAATATTCGGATGAGTGAGAGACAAGTATTAAAGGTTGCCTACAAATGTTCTGTACTCAGTGGGATCTGAGAGAAGTGATCCTGAGGACAATGTAAGTGAAGATGAGTGCGTTGGCAGGGGAGTAAGAACAGGTTTAGACATTTTCATGTGTGTTTTAGCAAGCAACTCCTGGATATATCGACGTTGGGAGAGCAGAATGCCTTGACGTTGAGGAATAACTTCTACACCAAGGAAGTAGGAAAGAGTGCCAAGATCTTTGAGAGAAAATCTTTTAGCTAGACAAGCAACAAACTGAGATACAAGGTCTGCATTATTACCTGTTAGTATAATATCATCTACATACACTAAAAGGTATAGCAGTTTAGTGCCAAGTTGCAGAATGAACAGAGAAGTATCCGAATGAGAATTTTTAAAACCAGAATCCATGAGAAATGTATGTAACTCCTGATACCAAGCTCTGGGAGCTTGTTTGAGGCCGTAGATAGCCTTGTGAAGTTTACACACATGAGTTAGATTATTTGAGTCAATGAAGCCAAGTGGCTGCGCCATGTATATTGTTTCTGCTAAGGTACCTTGGAGAAATGCGTTGTTAATATCTAACTGGCGAAGAGACCAACCATTGGCAACAGCAATACTGAGCACCAAGCGAATAGTGGTTGGCTTAATTACTAGACTGAAGGTCTCCAGATAATCCACACCCAGTCTCTAATGAAAGCCTTTGGCTACAAGGCACGCTTTGAACCTGTCAAAAAAGCCATCAGGATTGCGATTGATGTGAAATATCCACTTACAGCCTACAAGGTTGTGCACATTATTTGGAGAGACAAGTTCCCATGTTCCATTGCGAACAAGGGCATTATACTCGTCTGACATAGCACTTCTCCGGTTGGAATCTTTGAGAGCCTGGGCAACAGTTGATGGTTCAGAATGTGGTGAAGAAATTAACTGTGCGTGAAGGTTTAGTTTTTGAATAGGTTTGAGGATATTATTTTTGGCACGGGTAGTCATGGAATTGCGAGGAGGTGGTGGGGAGGTTGGTTGTGAGACAGGGGAGTGATGTTGTGGAGATGCAGCTGATAAAGGTGGTGGTGAGGGAGCAGCAGCAGGAGGCAATTATGGTGCAAATACGTTTGAAGTGTAAGAATGCGGCTGGGATGGAAGGGGAACAAAGACTATAAGAATTGGTGGCAACCATGAAGCTGCTATAGTGGAAGTTGGATGTGGAAGCATGCTGTGGAGAGTAGTGTAAGGAAAAATAAACTCTACAAATTTGACATGACGAGAGATAAAAGTTTTGGAAGTTGACGGTTCAAAACAAAGATATGCATGTTAAGATAACGAGTAGCCAATAAAGACACAGGGCTTGGATTTGGGTTCTAATTTGTGGGATGGATATAGACGAATCCATGGATAGCATAAGCAACCAAAACTTTTTAACCTAGAATAGTTGGGAGCTGTTTTGAAAATTAATTCAAAAGGACTAAAGAGATTCAGAGTTAGGGGAGGCATCCAATTAATGAGGTAAACAGCAGTACTAAAGGCATGATTCTAGAATGTTAATGGAAGGGATACATGTGAGAGTAGCGTGAGGCCAGTCTCAACAATGTGACGGTGCCTACGTTCAGAATATCCATTTAGCTTAGGGGTATGAGGTGGTGTGGTCAGATGAGTTCCTAGATACTCTCCCCCATTATCAGTGTAGAGAGTGATAATGAGGTGTTGAAAGTAATTCTCAACAATGGCTTTATAACGTGTATAAACTTCATGAACATCAGATTTGCGTTTAAGGGGATAAAACCAGACATATTTGGTAAAGTGATCAACAAATATAACATAGTATTTGAAACCATCAGAAGACACAATTGGAGAAGTCCAAACATCAGAGAAAACAATTTGCAAAGGATGTGTGGACATAAATAAAGAAATAGAGAATGATAACTTATGACTTTTATTGTAGAGGCATGCATTACATGAGAAATTAGAAGTGACAAACGAAGACGATTCTAAATGAGAACTAGTGAGGATGTGTTTTAAAATAGGAAATGTTAGATGTCCTAAGCGACTATGCCAGGTTGTGCATGTGGTTTTGGTGGTGGAGAAGGCTAGAAGTGGTAGAGACTGTGGTTTGAAAGCCAGCCATTCATACACTCCGTCCTTAATTCTGCCCTGGAAGAGAATTGCCCCCGTTTGAAGATCCTTCACAAAGAACAAGGATGGTAAGAATTTGACAGACACATTGTTAGTGACACAAAATTGATAAACAGAAATCAAATTCCTATTCATAGTGGGTACACATAAAACATTAGACAATGTAAAGGATGATGTGGGAGAGGATAGATGTGAAGAACCGGTGTGTGTAATGGGAAGACCGGTACCATCGCCTATCATAACATCATCGGATCCACTGTAAGAAGAGTGGAGTGATAAATTCTATAAATCTGTTGCCACATGGTGAAAGGCACCACTGTCAAGTAACCATGTAGGAAAGGTGGATGAAGTGTTGGCAACAAAGTTTACACGTGGTTGCCAAGGGGAAGCTGAATTTTATGTTACTGAAGGCTCAATATTGGAGGAATTAATCAGTATTAGCTAAAATGATGGACAATGTTTGGCCGTGTGTCCTTGAATTCCACATATTTGGCAGAAGCCTTGATATTGTCGCATGGGCGGGCGGGTAGGACGATAGGCAGGGAGAGCGTGTGAGGTGAAAAGAGGCTTGAAAGTGGTGGTAGGGGAAGAACGCCAATATTGGGGATTGGCAGGGGAGGAATAAGGAGGGCGAGAAGTGGATGTTGGTCTGGTGCCAAGCCATGCATGAGATGTCTTATGTGTAGGATTGGCTGTAATAGGAAGAGGAGTTGCATGGGATGAGGATGTGGCTTCAAAAGAAAGAAACTTTTCATGCAGTTCATCAAATGAAATGGAAGTGTCACAGGCTTGAACTGCACGAACAAGTTCTTTGTAGTCATCATCGAGACCATCCAGAATTTTGTCAGTGAGGTCTTCTGGATCCATTGGTGCACCTAATATAGCCAGTTCATCAGCACTGGCTTTAACAAAGTGAAGATATTCAGTAATGGTCTGAGATCCTTTGGATGGATTTTTGAGCTGGTTTTTAACTTGTTTGATGCAACCACGTGAAGGTTTAGCATACGTGTTGGCAAGTATGGTCCATGCTTCTTAAGTAGTCCCTACACAAGCAATAAAAGGAATAATGGTAGGAGAAAGAGAACCAATCAAGGCATTAAGTAGAAGCTTATCCTGACGAATCCAAAGTTTATGAGAGGGATTTGTAATTGTGATGTTTTCTGCAGTAATGGTGTTGGGAGGGTAGGGTGTTGATCCATCAATGTATCCAATGAGATATTATCCAATGAATAACGTTTCAAACTGAAGCTTCCAGGAAATGTAGTTTGTGGATGTGAGTTTGAGAAGTGTTTGTGCAGTGGTATTTATTGTAATGAGAGGAACCTCATAGTGTGGAAGGTTGGAAGAAGAGACAGTAGCTGCTGAATCGATTTGGGTGGTCATGTTATGTTTTGAACAAGAAGATCGATGGTTTGTGACAGAAGAAAGAAACTAATGAAGAATAGACTTAGGCAGCTCTGATACCATGATAGATGGAACAGTTTTTGTAATGTTGTTGCACACTTTTTATTAATCAACCAAGCTGTACATATAGGTTTAAGAAAAACTAATCAACACCTAAATACAAGGAAGGATAAGACGAAGACTCCTAGTCTTAAAGAAGTTTTAACTGTTGCTGAATACAAGGAAGTTTAAAGATGAATGATTTGATCTTCATTCTGATAATGTTGATCTTCATTCTGATAAAACTGTTATTCAAAGACAAAAGAATAAAATCAAGGCTCTTAAAGATGACAGTAACAAGTGGGTTTGGGATGAAGAAGTTCTAAAAAGTATGGCTGTGAAATTCTTCAAAAAGATGTTTACGGTTCAGGACAACCACAGTCACAATTTTCCTCTTGAGGTATGTTCCCAAGCATAGATCAAATGGGGAAAGATTTGTTGCAGGCTTCAGTCTCAAATGAAGATACCATAAAACTTTATTTGATATGAAAACATACAAAGCTCCTGGTCCAGACGGATTTCAGCCTTTCTTCTATCAGTCTTGGTGGCGTGTTATTGGTTCCTCAGTTTGCAAATTTATTCGTCGAATATTGGATGATTCAGTTGATGTGGCAGATTTTAATCAGACATGCTTGGTTTTGATTCCTAAGATCCTCAGGCCAGAGTTTCTTCATCAATTTCGTCCGACTGGTTTATGTAATGTTAATTATAAGATTCTAACCAAGCTGATGGTCAATAGACTAACGAATCTATTGTTGAGTTTGGTTACCAAGTATCAAAGCAGTTTTGTCCCGAGAAGACAGATTACATATAATATTATTGTGGCTCAGGAGATCATTCATTCCATGGGAAAATTGAAAGGGAGGAAAGGGTATATGGTTACTAAAGTGGATTTGAAAAAAGCTTATGACCGTCTCAAGTTAATGGGCGTGGGATTGTCATCCCAAATAGTGAATCTTATAATAAAATGCAATGAGATTGCTTCTCTTCAAATTTTATGGAATGGTACTCCTTCTGCTAATTTTGCTCCAATGAGAGGGATTAGACATGGGGATCCCTGTATTTTTATGTTATGACCGGAGACTCTCACTTGATTCTTAAGGCAGTGGAATCAGGAGATTGGAAGCCATTTAATATCAGCAAATTGGGACCTTGTATGTCACACATGTTCTTTGCAGATGATATGCTCCTATTTTCTGAAGCGAGTGAGGGACAAATGAAGCAGGTTCTGAATTGCCTTAACTTATTTTGTGAATTTTCTGGCCACGAGGTTATTGTTGCTAAAACTAAGATATTCTTTTCGAAGAATGTCCCATCTACTTTAGCAAGATTAATTAGTCATAGTAGTGGTTTTTCTAATACTGATAATCTTGGTAAGTACTTGAGAGTTCCTCCGTTACATCATTGAATTTCCAGGCAAACTTATAGTTACATTGCTAGAGTTACACAAGATTAAAGAGTTATCGTCTAGTTGTTTAATTTAGAATTATTAAAAGATAAGCTACATTATAAGCTACATTGATCTAAATATGATTTAAAGATATTGATGGATTTCTAACTGATAATCTGTCTATAATTTAAAATAAAAATTTACACTTATAAATAAATTTAGTATTTTAAATTTATTATGGTTCATTTTCCACAACTCATTGCAATCATGTTGGTTCAAGCATCCTTTTGGAAATTGATTTGGAAGAGGAAGGGGTCAGAAAGAATAAAAGCTTTCCTATAGACAATTGCCCATTCACGGATTATGACCAATGAAAATAGAGTTCATCACAACATTGCTTCTAATCCTTTCTGCCATAATAATAGATTGGAAACTGAAACTATTCTTCATATTCTGAGGGATTGTCCTTTAGTCAAAACAGTTTGGAAATCATTGCTTAGTCCTAACAATGTTACTCCCTTCTTATGTCCAGAGCTCTTGTCGTGGCTCATCAATAACTTATCATCCCAAATCAGTTCTGGTGAGGGGTGGCCATGGGTAACAATCTTTGGAGCTGCGGTATGGAACATTTGGAAATAGCGTAACCGGAGGATTTTTAATATTGATAATTGTCTAAGTTCTAACCCTACTGTTGCAATAAAATCCCTTCTTGCTGACATTATGTTAGCTGGTGGGTCTGGTGCAAATAATTTAATATCCACTAAGCAAGTCAGCATGGTTGGATGGAAATATCCCCCGGAGCTAGCATTGGTTGTAGTTGAATGTTGATGGCCGGAGCAAAGGCAATCCAGGATATGCTGGTTCAGGGGGCCTCATTCCAGATAGTTTGGGTACGTGGGCGAGGGCTTTTCTATCAACATCAGATTCAGTACTTTTATTAGAGTTGAGCTATGGACAGTGATCACTTAATTGGAACGGGCTTGGTCTATGGGTGTTTGTAAATTAATTATAGAATCAGATTCTACTTTTACTGTTGAGTGTTGATCTTATCATGAAGAATCAGGTGAGAGTTTATGTGAATTACATAAGTTAAACGACATGGGAATTTCACTCTAGCTGTAGATATAGATTACTTTGGATTGTGACGGTGAAATTTACATGGATATTTTATGTGATTAAAAGGATCATGGAAGCATTTTAGTATTTTCAGGTTATATTTTCTATTTTTTAATCGAAAAGCTACTAGCGCATATTCTATATGCCCCGATGAGATGGTGGCGTTCGCGCTATTAAGAAGGCTCGTGAGACGTTTACTAGTGGCCAAATCTAGTCATCCGTCGTGTGACTAGATGTGCAGACGTGCCATCGTTCATATGGTGTGACACATGTAGACATATCATAGTTGGATTGCCGTCAATGATTGATTGTTTGCGTTTTTTTCTTTATTTTTTCTCTCCTGACAACTAGAGTGCACAGTTGTCCTCTGTTTGTTTGTTGTTTGTTTAGGTTTGGCAACCATAAAAGACTCAAGCTACTTGGATCTGGTTACCACACTAGAGTCAAGGTTCTTAGGTCTGGCAATAATGACAGACCTAGAAGCTTTGGGTCTGACACCATGTTTGGTGCCACACCTAGGCGCGGGTTAGAACCATGTTTTGTGCCAGACCCAGGCGCAGGTCTAGCAACTATGTTTGTGCCAAACCTAAGCTTAGTGAGGCTAGCAATCCTATGTAAGTGTACTATGGATCAAAACACATTTCACTGTAGACTTGCACAATGAATTTTCCAAGCTCTAAAGATTTGGGATGAGGCTAATATTGTCTTTTCATATAAATTTAAATTATCATTTCGCATTTTTATTGAAAAAATTAAAGCCCTGGTTGTAGGGGTATTTCAATATTTTTCATAGGTTCATTGGTATTAAACTTTTTAGCAGGGGTATGGTAGTTTTTTTATGATTATTTGTATAGTAAAAATATTATTTTATCCTCAAGGTTAACAAAATTAAGACATGTTGCCTAGGACTTTTTTGACCTTCACCAACTATTAAATAGTTAAAATACATCTTTAGTCTTGGAAAACACAAAATAAGTTTTGCATATGGGGGTATTTTTTTTGTTTCACTTTTTTTTACGTAATTTTCTATAATTATGGGGGACATTTTGGTATTTTGATATTGTTTTATTATTTTTAAATTCAAAAAGTTGCGCTAACCCACATCTACTTGGGTCTAGCAAACAACCAGGGCCTAAATTACTTGGGTGCTAGACCCAAGTAATGTGGGCCTGGCATGCTTGCAAACGTAAATCTTGCATGGTTATCAGACCCAAGTAAATTAGATCTTGCATGGCTATCAAATTCAAGACTCCTGGGTCTGGTATTGCTACAAGACCCAAGGTGTTTGCCAGACCCAAGGCTCTTGGGTCTGGCATGTCTGCCAGCTGCCAGACCCAATTCACTTGGATCTGGCATGACTGTTAAACCCAACGCACTTAAAATATTCTCTATACACTTAATATTTTTTTATATTTAAAAAAAAATGATATTGACCCCCTGCAAAGTGCGGGCCAATATACTAGTTAGTCAACAAATCTAGAGATTTATTAGCTAAGTATTGGGAAGCCTTAATTCTACAAGTGTTTAGAGAATCTAATTCTACAATGGACTGGTTAGCTAATTATGGGTTATCTAAAAGCCCTATGGATTGGGATTACACGATGATTGATGACCCTTCTTCGAGCTTGTTTTTTATTTCATATTACGACTTGATTAGGTCTATTGTTGCTTATTTAATTTTTATTGGGCTTTTAAACCCCGATTTCAACAAAAAAAAAATATTCTCATATATAATTAATCTACATAAAGAAAAGGTGTTATTGATGTTGTTAATTATATCAATAATGTTATTAATTAAGACTTAAGGTCTCTAAAGGCTATAATTTCATGCATGCATAGAGTATTAACTTGAAACTTCTTCATCGAGAGAGAGAGGAAGGGAGGTGCGGATTCGAGTTACAATTGAGTTGTGTTAATCCATACAATATACATATACCATGTAGCTTAGTAGAAAGTGAAAAAGGAGTAGAGTCGCCCAACATGGTGTTTGTTGGGTTTCCCAAACACATGCACGTAGCAAACAAGGTAAATATAAATTTTTGTCAAGAGTTCCAAGGATCTTGTTTGATAGATTTAGAGTTGTTTAAGGTTTATGTGAAAATTACTTGAAGATTAGATGTTCTTTTTTTTCCTTTTAATATTTGTTTCAAGTCTGGATTATCACAAATCATAAGTCGTCTAAGTGTCCGGCTTCTAATAGTAATCCACACAAATCACCAGTCAGGAATCTCCTAAACCCTTTTATAAGAGAGAAATTACTACA
>Ga0325400_1001518_pt1 | contig 19263 bp, 20 predicted proteins | sample PopdelMetagenome_2_FD_205662 | JGI IMG/M metagenome (GOLD analysis project Ga0325400, IMG submission 205662) | Populus deltoides microbial communities from Bellville, Georgia, United States - Xylem-PdKOR-R1 | ecosystem: Host-associated > Plants > Phyllosphere > Stem > Wood/Secondary xylem...
TCCGCCACCAGCAGCACGGACAGGTCGACGCGCACGAAGCAGGCGATCAGGCTGGCGAAGGCGAACAAGGTGAGCAGCGCCTGCGCTACCGCCACGGGCCGGATCAGGGCGGCGGGCGCGGGCTCGACATCGCCCGCGGGCGCACGCAGCGCGGCGATCGCCAGCACGAGCTGAAGGCCGCACAAGGCCGCCGCCAGCCACAGCGCGGCCAGCCCCGCCTCCGCGATCATCGGAGGCTCTCGCTCTTGTGGACCGCGCCCGCAGCCTGGGGCGGCATGTAGCGCTCGTCATGCTTGGCAAGGATGCTATCGGCGGCGAACAGCCCGTCGGGGCGGAAGCGGCCGTCGGCGACCACGCCCGATCCCTCGCGGAACAGGGCAGGCACGATGCCGGCGAAGCGCACCGGCACGCTTGCCGCATCGTCATGCACGTCGAAGGTGATGGTGACGCCGTCGGGCAGCCGCTTGAGCGATCCTTGCGTCACCATGCCGCCCAGCCGCACCGCCTGCCCCGGCCGGACATGCGTGCGCCGCACGTCGCCCGGCGAGTAGAAATAAGCGGCCTGGTCCTTGAGCGCGGACATGGCGAGCAGCCCGGCGCCGAGCAGCGCCGCCACCGCCAGCAGCGCCAGCGCAAGCCGCTGGTTCTTGGCCCTCACCGTCGGTCGAGCTTGTCGGCGCGGGCTTCCGCGCGGCGCAGCGCCGTCACCGCCCAGCCGACCAGTGCCAGCGTGCCGCCGACTGCCACCGCATAGGCGGCGACGACGAACGGCCAGGCGTCGGCAGCGCTCACGCGGTCGCCAGCCGTTGCAGCCGCGCCTCGACCTTCGCTTCGGCCAAGAGCGCGCGCATCCGCATCAGCACCACCGCGCCGAACAGCAGGGTGAAGCCCAGCGCGGCGATCGGCAGCGGCCACAAGAGGCTGCGATCGATGGACGAGCCGGTGAGCCCGATGCTCTGGCCCTGATGCAGCGTGTTCCACCATTGGACGGAGTAATGGATCACCGGCAGGTTCACCGCGCCGACCAGCCCGAAGATGGCGGACACGCGCTGCCCCTGCGCCTCCCGACCGGCGGCGGACGCGAGCGCGAGGTAGCCGAGATACAGGAAGAACAGCACCAGCATGGAGGTGAGCCGCCCGTCCCACTGCCACCACGTGCCCCAGGTCGGCCGGCCCCAGATGGAGCCGGTGGCGAGGCAGATCGCGGCGTAGACGGCACCCGGCACGGCGCAGGCGCGCGCCGCGACGTTGGCCAGCGGATGGCGCCATACCAGCTGCGCGAAGCTGGCGGCCGCGATGCCCATCCATCCCGCCATGCCGAGCCACGCTGCGGGCACGTGGATATAGATGATGCGCACCGTTTCGCCCTGGAGGTAGTCGGCAGGCGTCAGCAGCAGCCCGCCACCGAGCGCGAGCGCCACCAGCAGCGCGCCCGACCAGCCGAACCAGGCGGTGAGCGGACGCGCGATGCGCAGGAACCGGGCGGGGTTGGCGAAGCGGTGCATAAGCGGGAGTTTGCCTAATGTAGAGAAGCTGAGCGGGGGATGAAAGCCCGCCGTCGCCCGCGAGCCGCTTGGTCGGCACGGGCCGGGGTGACGGCGCGGATGCTTGCCGCTAGCGGCGGGCGCATGCCCACTCCCCTGCCCCCGCCCGAGCGGCGGCTGCGGGGCGTCGCCTTTCGCGTCGTCTCCGCCACCGCCTTTGCGCTGATGGCGGCGTTGCTCAAGGCGGCGAGCGAGCGCGGCGTGTCGACGCCCGAGATGATCTTCTACCGCAACTTCTTCGCGCTGTTCGTGGTCGGCGGCTGGCTCGGCCTCGGCCCCGGCTGGGGCGCGATCGCCACGCGCCGGCCGCTCGCCCACCTCACGCGCTCGTCGCTCGGGCTCGTGTCCATGCTGCTGACCTTTGGCGCGCTGGCGCTGCTGCCGCTCGCCGCCGCCACCACGCTGACCTACGCCGCGCCGATCCTCGCCACCATCCTGTCGGCGCTGCTGTTGGGCGAGGCGATCGGGCGCGGACGCTGGGCGGCGGTGGTGGCGGGCTTCCTGGGCGTGCTGCTGGTGGTGCGGCCGGGCCATGGCAGCGCGCTGCCGGCATTGGGCGTGGCGGTGGGGCTGGGGGCCGCGCTCGGCCAGTCCTTCGTCATGGTGACGCTGCGCACCATCGCGCGCACGGAGAACACGCCCGCCATCGTCTGGTGGTTCAGCCTGTTCACCACGCTTGCGGGTGCGGCCATGCTGCCCGTGTTCGGGCACGGTCACGACGCCTTCACCTATGCGCTGCTGGCGCTGTCGGGCCTGCTGGGCGGCATCGGTCAGATCAGCATGACCTCGTCCTTGCGCTTCGCGCCCGTATCGGCGGTGGTGCCGTTCGACTATCTCCAGATCGTGTGGGCGACGCTGATCGGCTGGGCGGCGTTCGGCGCGGCGCCGACGGGCGTGATGCTGGCGGGCGCCGTCCTGATCGCCGGCAGCGGCATCTACACCGCGCTGGGCGAACGCCGCCGCGGGCAGGCCGCACAGGCAATGGCGCTGGACGAATAGGGGAAGGTGGGGCGACCGACGGGACTTGAACCCGCAACATCCGGCACCACAAGCCGGCGCTCTAACCAATTGAACTACGGTCGCCACGATGGGCGCCGCCGCTCTACCGCCGCCGCCGTGCCGGTCAAGGGGGCTGGCGTCCGGCGGCTGGGCGTGCAATTCCCAGCCAAACGGTGGGACAGCGCGCGTGGACTGGATGTATCCGCTGGCCGGCCTGATCGTGGGCGTGATGGTCGGCCTGACCGGCGTCGGCGGCGGTTCGCTGATGGCGCCGATCCTGATCCTGTTTTTCGGCGTCTCGCCCGCCACCGCGGTCGGCACCGACCTGTGGTTCGCCGCCATTACCAAAACGGTGGGCGGCGCAATCCACCACCAGCACAAGGGGCCCGACTGGCAGATCGTGCGCCGGCTGGCGCTAGGCAGCCTGCCCGCGGCCGCGCTGACCGTCTGGATCCTGTCGCATGCGGAGTTCCAGCAGGTGCGGAGCGGCACGGTGATGCACGTGCTGGGCGTGGTGCTGATGCTGACCGCGCTTGCCACCCTGTTGCGTAACCGCATCCACGTCACGGCCACCGCCGCGCGCGGCACCGCCATCCGCGTCCATCCCTGGCAGGCCGCCGCCACCGTGGCCGCGGGCGCGGTGCTGGGCTTCCTTGTGACGCTCACCTCCGTCGGCTCGGGCGCGCTCGGCGCCACCATGCTCCTTGGCCTCTACCCGCTCCGCCTGTCGTCCCGGCGGCTGGTGGGGACGGACATCGTCCATGCCGTGCCGCTGACGTTCGTCGCCGGACTCGGTCACCTGTGGATCGGCAATGTCGACCTGCGCACGCTGGCCCTGCTGCTGATCGGATCGATCCCCGGCATCATTGCGGGATCGCTCGCGGCGCATCGCGCGCCCGACCGGCTGATCCGCACCATCCTGTCGGCGGTGCTGGCCTTCGCCGGCTACCGGCTGCTGGTCGCCTGAGCCGGTTGGTCAAGCGGGCGCCGATCCGCTAGGCGGGGCCCATGTCCCCCGACCTTTCCGCCTGGGTCGCCGCCACGCTCGGCCATCGCCCGCGCGATCCGGCGCTGTTCGCGCGCGCGCTGACCCATTCCAGCCATGACGGGCCGAGCTACGAGCGGCTGGAGTTTCTCGGCGACCGCGTGCTCGGCCTCGCCACCGCCGCGTGGCTGGTGGAGCGCTTTCCGGACGAGCCCGAGGGCAAGCTGTCCGCCCGCCTCAACGCGTTGGTCAGCCGGGAGGCGTGCGCGGACGTCGGCCGCGCGCTGGGCGTGCCCGCGCATCTCCGCCTCGGCCGGCAGGCGCGCGACGACGGCGCGCAGGACAGCGATAACGTGGTCGGCGACGTCGTGGAGGCGCTGATCGGCGCGCTCTTCACCGAAGCGGGCTTCGACGCCGCCGCCGCCTTCGTGCGCCAGACCTGGAGCGCGCGGCTCGACCGGCTCGCCACCGCGCCCAAGCATCCCAAGTCGGCCTTGCAGGAATGGGCCGCCGCGCACCGCTGCCGCCCGCCCGCTTACTCGCTGGTGGCGCGCGACGGCCCGCACCACGCGCCTTCTTTCACCGTGCGCGTGGAGGTGGGCGGCAAGGCGGGCGGCGCGGCCGAGGCCCGCGGCAGCTCCAAGCACGAGGCGGAGACCGCCGCTGCCGAAGCCCTGATGGCGCAGCTCGCATGACGCAGCGTTGCGGCCTCGTCGCTGTCGTGGGCGCGCCCAATGCAGGCAAGTCCACGCTGGTCAATGCGCTGGTCGGCCAGAAGGTGGCGATCGTCAGCCCCAAGGCGCAGACCACGCGCACCCGGCTGATGGGTATCGCCATGGCCGGCGACACGCAGCTCCTGCTGGTGGACACGCCCGGCATCTTCGATCCCCGCCGCCGGCTGGACCGCGCCATGGTGGCCGCTGCCTGGGGCGGGGCCGAGGGCGCGGACCTGGTGGCGCTGGTGGTTGACGCCAAGGCCAAGGCGGGCGGACGGCTGGACGCGCTGGTGCAGACGGTCGCCGCCCGGCCCGAGCCGCGGATCGTGATCCTCAACAAGGTGGACGTGGCGCCTAAGGAATCGCTGCTGATGCTGGCCGCGCGGCTGAACGAGGCGCTGGCCCCGCGCGCGATCTTCATGGTGTCCGCGCTGACCGGCGACGGCGTCGCCGACCTCAAGGCGGCGCTGGCCGACGCCATGCCGGAAGGGCCGTGGCATTTTGCCGAGGACCAGGTCTCCGACGCGTCCGAGCGGATGATGGCGGCCGAGATCACGCGCGAGCAGCTCTACCTCCAGCTCCACGCCGAGCTGCCCTACGCCAGCGCGGTCGAGACGGAAAAGTTCGAGGAGCGGCGCGACGGCTCCGTCGCCATCCACCAGCAGGTGCTGGTCGCGCGCGACACGCAGCGCGCCATCGTGCTCGGCGCGCGCGGCGCGCGCCTGAAGGAGATCGGCAGCCGCGCCCGCGCGGAGATCGCACACGCGCTCGACCGCCCCGTCCACCTCTTCCTCCACGTCAAGGTCAATCCGCGCTGGGAGGAGGATCGCGGCCTCTACCGCGAGATCGGGCTCGACTGGGTGGAGTAGCGCGATGACTTGTTCCACCGGATAGCCATCGGTGGTAGCGCCGCAAGGATGGCGCAGCCGGCCCCTGCTCACCGCGACTCGGGCGGCCTGCCGCCTCGCTCCGGGGGTGGCACGCTTACCCCCGCCTGGCTGGACGAGCTGCGCGCGCGCACCCTGCTGTCGGCGCTGGTCGGGCGCACGGTGAAGCTCACCAAGGCCGGACGCGAGTTCAAGGGCTGCTGCCCCTTCCACCAGGAAAAGACGCCATCCTTCTACGTCAACGACGAGAAGGCCTTTTACCACTGCTTCGGCTGCGGCGCGCATGGCGACGCGATCCGCTTCCTCACCGAAGCGCGCGGCCTGCCCTTCCTGGATGCGGTCAAGGAGCTTGCCGGCCCCGCGGGGCTCGAACTGCCGGCGCCCGACCCGCGGGCGCGCGAGCGGGCGGAGAAGGCGGGCGGGCTGATCGGCGCGACGGAAGCGGCCGCCGTCTGGTTCGCCACGCAGCTCGACGGGATCGAGGGCGCGGCGGCGCGCGCCTATCTCGACCGGCGCGGGCTCGGCCAGCATGCCCGCAGCGCCTTCGGGCTCGGCTTCGCGCCGGACGGCCGCAACCGGCTCGCCCCCGCGCTCGGCCAGCACAAGCCGGCGGAGCTGGTGGAGGCCGGGCTGCTGATCCAGCCGGACGGCGGCGGCCAGCCCTATGACCGCTTCCGCGGCCGGCTCATGATCCCGATCCGCGACGCGCGCGGCCGGGTCATCGCCTTTGGCGGCCGCGTCATGGGCGACGGCGAGCCCAAATACCTGAACTCGCCCGAGACCCCCCTGTTCGACAAGGGGCGCACGCTGTTCAATCTCGACCGCGCCGCCCCGGCTGCCCGCAAGGCCGGCCGCGTGATCGTGGTGGAAGGTTATCTCGACGTGATCGCGCTCGACCAGGCGGGCATCGCGGAGGTGGTGGCGCCGCTCGGCACCGCGCTGACCGAGGCGCAGATGGCGCGGCTATGGAGCCTCGTCGACGACCCCATCCTGTGCTTCGACGGCGACGCCGCGGGCCGCAAGGCCAGCCTGCGCGCCGCCGCCCGCGCGCTGCCCGTGCTGCGTCCCGGCAAGACGCTCCGCTTCGCGTTGTTGCCGCCGGGCAAGGACCCCGACGACCTCGTCCGCGAGGGCGGCGCGGAGGCCCTGGAAGTCGCGATTGCCGATCCCGTGCCGCTCGACCGCCTGCTCTACGAGGCGGAACGCGACGCGGGCGACATGGCACGGCCTGAAGCGCGCGCGGGCTTGCGCGCGCGACTGAACGAGCTTGCCGCGTCGTGCGGCGACCGGCTGGTGGCGGAGGAATATCGCCGCGGGTTCACCGCCCTCTTCTTCGAGGATTACGGCTGGAACAAGGGCGAGCGACGCACCATCGCCAGCGCCGCGCTCCGGCTTGCGGCGGACGAGAGCCGGATCGACCTCTACCACCATTGCCTGTGGGCGGCGCTGAAGGGCCTGTCGCAGCGCCCGCAGCTGCTGTCGGCGGCGATGGAGGACCTGCTCGCGCTCCGCATCGACCAGGACGACCTCCGCCGCTGGCGGACTGCGCTCTGTACGGCGGCCGAGCGCGGCACCGACCTTGATGTAGGCGTGCTCGAAGCCATATTGATGACAACGCATCTGCCGGAGCTGCTGACCGTCAACCTGCACAAGCATCTCCGCTTCTCGTTCCTGCGTCCGGGCACGGACGAACGGCAAGCGGTTGATCAGCTGGTAATGCTGGTCAAAAGACTGGCGGAGGAAGGCGAGCTGGCCGAAACGGAGCGGGTCCTTGATGCAGAGCTGGTGGTGGCCGTCAATGCCGGGGACCAGGATGAGTACACCCATGTGTCGGCCGAGATAGCCGACATCCGGGCGATGCGGGAGAAGTTCGTGGACGAAGCGCTCGCGCTTCTTCCGGAACAGGCGGAACAGGTTGCCGTTGCGGCTTAGATCATCGGGCGATTGACAAACATGGCGAAGACGGACGTGAGCGAGGACGTGGCGGTGGCCGGGGGCGAAGGCGGCAGCGACGCGCCGCTGATCGACCTGAACGAGGCGACGCTGAAGAAGGTCGTCGCGCGCGCCAGGAAGCGCGGCTACATCACCGTCGACGACCTGAATGGCGCGGTGGGCGAGCTCACGACCGATCAGATCGAGGACGTCATGTCCGCGCTCAACGAGATGGGCGTCAACGTCGTCGAGAATGAGGAGCCGGGCGAGGACGGCGAGGCGGAGCCGCAGCCGGAAGAGGCGGCCGACGACGGCGCCGAGGCGATCGACGAGACCGTTCCGACCTTCACCGTCGCCGCCGCCAAGAAGGAAACGGTCGACCGCACGGATGATCCCGTGCGCATGTACCTGCGCGAGATGGGCGCCGTCGAGCTGCTCAGCCGCGAGGGCGAGATCGCCATCGCCAAGCGGATCGAGGCCGGCCGCGACACCATGATCCAGGGGCTGTGCGAAAGCCCCATCACCTTCAACGCCATCATCGACTGGTCCAACCAGCTCAACGACGGCACCATGCAGCTGCGCGAGATCCTGGACCTTGAGGCGATGGTCTCCAAGGGCCCCACGCCCGAGCAGGTGGCGGGCGCCGAGGACGATACGGGCGAGATCAGCGAAAGCGCGGCCGGGCCGACGATCCGTGACACGGACGAGCCGGAGGCGGCCGAATCGGCGGGCGAGCCCGACGAGCATGACGAGGACGCGCTGACCGAGCGCCGCGCGCCGCGCCCGCGCGACGAGGAGGAGGAGGACAACACCCTCTCCCTCGCGCAGATGGAGGAGCAGCTCAAGCCGCAGGCGCTGGAGCGGTTCGCCGCCATCACGAGCCTCTACCAGAGCTTCGCGCGCGTGCAGGCCAAGCGCGTGGCCGCGCAGCATGTCGGCGACGACTTCCCCCGCGCCGAGGAAGCCAAGTATCAGAAGCTGCGCGAGGACCTCACCGCCGAGGTCGAAAGCGTCAAGTTCCACGCCGCCAAGATCGAGTTCCTGGTCGACCAGCTTTATTCCTACAACCGGCGCCTGACCGCGCTCGGCGGCCAGATGCTGCGCCTGGCCGAGCGCCACCGCGTGCCGCGCAAGGACTTCCTCGACCGTTATGTCGGCCATGAGACGGAAGAAGGCTGGCTGGGCACGGTCGGCAAGCTCGACCGCAAGTGGACCGCGTTCGCCGCCGAGGAGGCCGAGCCTGTCGAGCGCATCCGCGCCGAGATCAGCGAGATCGCGCAGGCGACGGGCATGACGCTCGCCGAGTTCCGCCGCATCGTCAACATGGTGCAGAAGGCGGAGCGCGAGGCGCGTATCGCCAAGAAGGAGATGGTGGAGGCGAACCTGCGCCTCGTCATCTCCATCGCCAAGAAGTACACCAACCGCGGGCTGCAGTTCCTAGACCTGATCCAGGAGGGCAATATCGGCCTGATGAAGGCGGTCGATAAATTCGAGTATCGCCGCGGCTACAAGTTCTCGACCTACGCCACGTGGTGGATCCGGCAGGCGATCACGCGCTCGATCGCCGACCAGGCGCGCACCATCCGCATTCCGGTCCACATGATCGAGACGATCAACAAGCTCGTGCGGACGAGCCGCATGTTCCTGCACGAGACTGGCCGCGAGCCCACGCCCGAGGAACTGGCCGAGCGGCTGAGCATGCCGCTCGACAAGGTCCGCAAGGTGATGAAGATCGCCAAGGAGCCGATCAGCCTCGAGACGCCCATCGGCGACGAGGAGGACAGCCACCTCGGCGACTTCATCGAGGACAAGAATGCGGTGATCCCGGTCGACGCCGCGATCCAGGCCAACCTCAAGGAGACCGTCACCCGCGTGCTGGCGAGCCTCACCCCGCGTGAGGAGCGCGTGCTGCGCATGCGCTTCGGCATCGGCATGAATACCGACCATACGCTGGAGGAGGTCGGCCAGCAGTTCTCGGTCACGCGCGAGCGCATCCGCCAGATTGAGGCCAAGGCGCTCAGGAAGCTGAAGCACCCGTCGCGCAGCCGCAAGATGCGCAGTTTCCTCGACCAGTGACGTGCGGCTCCGCTGCGGCGGGGCCGGGTCCGCACTCCCGCTGAAATATCACTTTCGTGGGCGAGCAGGCCTGTTCCGGCCGCCGCGCGGCGGCCGGACACAACCTAACATGCTGTAAACCATGTCTTTACGCGCCGCGCTTAAGATTGCCGCTGCAAACGGGTTTTGCGCGGCGGGGTAGGCCGGCGCTGGAGTAGAGACAGATGGCACAGGTTGCGATGGCAGAGCATGATCTCGGACTCATGCTCATTACGCTCGCGGTGGACGAGGGCAGCGGCAGCCATCCCTACACGCATTCGTTCGAACTCAATGCGAGCCCCATCGCCAGCCGCAACCTGGCGGACGCGCTGCACCTTTTTTCCATGCTGCACGGCGGCTTTCCCGGCCTGATCGAGCGCGCGGGCGAGCGCAACGTGGTGCCGGAAGCGGACGACTGGTTCATGAGCGCCGCCGCCGGCTTCGCCGCCGAGCGCACCTACCTGGCGCAACTGACCGCGGCCGCAGGGCCGACGCCGAGCACGCCGGGCGATGCCGCCACCTCCGCCGCGGTACTGGGGCAGCGCCATGCGCTGGACGTGATCGCGGGCTCCGACCGCTTCGGCTGCGCGCTGGGGGCGACGGCCGCGCTGGTGCTCGACTGGCAGCCGATCCGCGCGGTGCTCGACACCGCCGCCGAGCGGATGCAGGTGCCCGTCCCCGCCTGCACGCTGCCGGACGAGCTGGCGCTTTCGACATTGCTCGCCCAGCTGCCGGGTTCGGAGCGGCTCGACCGCACGCTCGCATTCGGCGCGCGCCAGCTGCTGGTTCAACATCGCGGGCTGTGGGACCTGCTGGAGACCCGCGCCGGCGCGCGCGAAGGCTGGTAGGCTCAAGCCCCCTACCCCTCGCCCGGCCGGCGCACCGTCCCGCCGGGCAGCGGCCGGAGGACACCCGTCGTTCCGGGGAAGCTGATCGGCAGGCCGCGAAGCGTGCGCACCGCCATGTAGGCGAAGCCCTCCGCCTCCGTCGCATCGCCGTTCCAGCCAAGCCGATCGACCGGCTCGGGCGAAAGCTGGCACGCTTCCCCGATCATCCGCAGCAGCGTCGGATTGTGCCGCCCGCCGCCCGCCACCAGCAGCCGCTGCGGCGGCGCCGGGCACAGCCGCAGGCCGAGCGCCACCGTTTCGGCGGTGAAGCGCGTCAAGGTGGCGGCGCCGTCCTCCACGCTCAATCCGATCGCCGGCTGGTCGGTGAAGTCGTGCCGGTCGATCGACTTGGGCGGCGCCAGATCGAACCAGGGATGGTCCAGCATCGTGTCCAGCACGCTGGCATGGACCTGCCCCGCGGCGGCGAGCGCGCCATTCTCGTCATAGGCGCGGCCGGTGGCATGCTCGACCCATTGGTTGATCAGCCCGTTGGCCGGGCCGGTGTCGAACGCGACTAGCGCGTCGTCCGCGCCGATCCACGTCAGGTTGGCGACGCCGCCCAGGTTGAGCACCGCCAGCGGCCGCGGCAGCGCGGCCGCCAGCGCGCGGTGATAGACCGGCAGCAGCGGCGCGCCCTGCCCGCCCGCCGCCACGTCGGCCAGGCGGAAGCCGTCGACCACCGTGACGCCGGTCGCGTCCGCCAGGCGTGCACCGTCGCCGATCTGCCACGTCCAGCCGCGGTCGGGCCGGTGCGCGATCGTCTGGCCGTGGAAGCCGCAGACCGCGACCTCGGCCGCCGCCACCCCGGCATCGGCCAGCAACTGGCGGACCAGCACCGCATGCGCGTCCGTCAGCATCCGCTCGGCCGCGCGGATCGCATCATCCGCGTCCGGCTGCGCCATCTCCAGCGCGCGCGCCACTGCGCGGCCGATCACCTGGCGCTGGCCCGCCGAATAGGGCGTGGTCGCGAAGGCCAATGGCCGGACCATGTCCGCCCCGTCCGTCTCGATCAGCGCCGCGTCGATCCCGTCGAGCGACGTGCCCGACATCAGGCCGACGGCCAGCACCGCTCAGTTCTTGGTGGCGGTGGGCTTGGTGGTGTTGGGCACGGGATCGCCCGCCTGGTGCGGCTGCGCGCCGCGCGTGTCGGCCTTCGGATTGGGCGGCAGCACGTCCTGGCTGTTGTCCGCCGTACCCAGCATGCGCTCGCCGAAGCCCGGCTTGTCCGGCGCGGCGGTGGAGTTGGCGGCGGCGGCACCCGCCTTGGCCATCGCCGCCTGCGCCGGGCCGTTGGGATCGGAAAGGTTGGCGTTGCTGTCGCCTTGGCGGATCGCGTCGGCCTGGTTGCGCATCGCCGCCGCCGCAGCCGGATCTGCCTGCGCCGCGGCATTGTCGAGCGCATCGGCCTGCGTGTCGGCCTTGTTGCAGGCGGCCAGCGCCAGGGCGGCGAACAGGACGGTGGCGGTGCGCATGGGACATCCCCTTTCGTGACGGATCGCGGGCCCAACGCGGGGGGCGGACGGAGGCTCCCCTGTTCGGTTGATGACGCCCCCCGGCCGGGCTAGACCAGCCCCCCACCCGCACGAACACAGGCGCACGATGGCCGGCCATTCCAAGTTCAAGAACATCATGTACCGCAAGGGCGCGCAGGACAAGAAGCGCTCCGCCCTGTTCTCCAAGCTCAGCCGCGAGATCACGGTGGCGGCCAAGACCGGCCTGCCCGATCCCGCCATGAACGCGCGGCTGCGCTCGGCGGTGATCGCCGCCCGCGCGCAATCCATGCCCAACGACAACATCAAGCGCGCGATCGACAAGGCGTCGGGCAGCGACGGCGAGAATTACGAGGAGGTGCGCTACGAAGGCTTCGGCCCCGGCGGCGTCGCGCTGATCGTGGAAACGCTGACCGACAATCGCAACCGCACCGCCACCAACGTGCGGCTGGGCTTCTCCAAGAATGGCGGCAATCTGGGCGCGCCGGGATCGGTCAGCCATGGCTTCGACCGGCTGGGCCTGGTCAGCTATCCGGCCAAGGCGGGCGCCGCCGACGCGGTGTTCGAGGCGGCGCTGGAGGCGGGCGCGGAGGACGTGGAGAGCGGCGAGGACGGCCACTCGATCTGGACCACGCCCGACGGGCTGCACGAAGTGGCCAAGGCGCTGGAGCCCGTGCTGGGCGAGCCCGAAGGCGTGAAGCTCGCCTGGCGCCCGCAGACCCCCGTGACGGTCGGCAAGGCGGACGCCGCCACGCTGATGAAGCTGATCGACACGCTGGAGGAGGATGACGACGTCCAGACCGTGTGGGGCAATTACGACGTGCCCGACGAGGTGATGGAGAAGCTGGCGTAGGGCAAAGCCCCTCCCCTTCAGGGGAGGGGTTGGGGTGGGGAGTGAGATGCGCGAGCGTGATGCCCGACTCGTCCAACGTGCACACGCAATGCGGCTTGCACCGACCGAACCGGAGAAGCGGCTCTGGCGAGGCCTGTCCGGATCGCAACTCGGCGGGTTTAAGTTCAGGCGGCAGGCGGTGATCGGGTCGTACATCGTCGACTTTCTCTGTCCGGCAAAGGCGCTGATCGTGGAAGTGGATGGCGGGACGCACGTCGAGGAGGCAGACCGACGGCGCGACCAGACGTTAGCCGAGCGCGGTTTCCGCACCTTGCGCTTCGGCAATGCCGACGTGATGCGGAACGTGGACGGCGTGCTGCAGATGATCCTCCATACCTTGCAGGGCTCGCCCGATCGCTGGCCCACCCCCCACCCCAACCCCTCCCCTGAAGGGGAGGGGCTTTGATCCTGCTTGGTCTGGACCCCGGGCTCGGCACCACGGGCTGGGGGGCTATCGTCGCTGACGGGAACCGGCTGTCGCACCTCGCCAACGGGCAGGTGCGGACGGACGCGGCCGCCCCGCTGCCTGATCGGCTGGTGGCGCTGCACGATGCGCTGCATGACCTGCTGCTCGCCCACCGGCCGGACGGCGCGGCGGTGGAGGAGGTGTTCGTCAACAGCAATCCGCAATCGACGCTGAAGCTGGGCCAGGCGCGCGGCGTGGTGCTGCTGGCGGCGGCGCGGACGGGCATCGCCGTCGGCGAATATGCGCCGCGCCTGGTCAAGAAGGCGGTGGTCGGCAACGGAGCTGCGGAAAAGGCGCAGGTCCATGCCATGGTGCAGCGCCTGCTGCCCGGCGCGCGCATCGCGGGCGCGGACGCGGCCGATGCGCTGGCGGTGGCGATCACGCATGCGCACCATCTGGCGAGCGCGCGGGCGCTCAAGGGCCGCGCCGCGTGATCGCGCGGCTCGCGGGCACGCTGGTGGAGGCGGGCGCGGAGGCGGCGGTGGTGGACGTCCACGGCGTGGGCTATCTCGCGCTTGCCTCGGCGCGCACGCTCGGCGCGCTCGGTCCCCCGGGCGGATCGGTCGTGCTGCTGACCGAGATGCAGGTGCGCGAGGATGCGATCACCCTGTTCGCGTTCGGATCGGCGGCGGAGCGCGACTGGTTCCGGCTGCTCACCGGCGTGCAGGGCGTGGGCGGGCGCGTGGCGCTCGCCATCCTGTCGGTGCTGGCGCCGGACGAACTGGCGCGCGCCGTGTCGGCGGGCGACAAGGCCACTATCGCGCGCGCGCAGGGCGTCGGGCCGAAGCTCGCCAGCCGCATCGCGCTGGAGCTGAAGGACCGCGCGGGCGGCGTGGCGCTCGGCCCCGGCGCGTTGCCCGCCGCACCGGCGGGCGGGGCCGCGGCCGATGCGCTGTCCGCGCTCGCCAATCTGGGCTTCCGCCCGGCCGACGCCAGCGCCGCCGTTGCCGCCGCCGAGAAGGAGTTGGGCGAGGGCGCGAGCCTGGACGCGCTGGTGCGGCTCGCCTTGCGCAAGGCGGCGCGGTAGGAGGCCGCGATGCGCGCGATCGCCCTCGCCCTGTCGCTGCTGGCGCCGACCGTCCCGTCGGCCAATGCGCCGGGGCTCGACCGCTACGCCACGGGCCAGGTCTGGGCCTACCATACGCGTCCGGGCGACGAGGGCTCGCTCCTCAAGATCCAGGCGATCGAGCGCGACCCGGGCGCGATCCGCGGCAGCCTGATCTACCACATCTCGATCATCGGCGTGCATTTCCGCGACCGGGAGGTGGCGCCCGCTCTGCCCCACGTGCCCGTGAGCCGTGCCGCGCTGGACGCCAGCGTGACCGAACAGGCGCAATCGGCCGAGCCCTTCCCGGACGCCGACCCCGGCATCGAGGAATGGCGCCGCGCGCGCGGGGGCGTGTTCACCATGGACGTTGCGCAGATCATCGGCTCGATCGACGCCAGCATGAAGGCGATGTGAGCGGGAAACAGCACCACCCATCCCTCCGTTCGATTCGAGCTTGTCGAGAACCGGCCAAGCACCGTGCGTCCGCCATGATTTTCGACAAGCTCGAACCGAACGGGACGTGGAACCAACGGGCAGCGTTTCGGGGCGGACCGGAACTGCGCTAGGGCGTGGGCCATGTCCGCCGACGACGACCGCTTGCTCTCCCCCGCCCGCCTGCCCGACGATGCCGACGCGGCGCTGCGCCCGCGCGCGCTGGACGAGTTCGTCGGCCAGGCCGCCGCGCGCGACAATCTGCGCGTGTTCATCGAAGCGGCCAAGGCGCGCGGCGAGGCGTTGGACCATGTGCTGTTCTTCGGGCCGCCGGGGCTGGGCAAGACCACGCTGGCGCAGATCGTCGCGCGCGAGCTGGGCGTCGGCTTCCGCGCCACCTCCGGCCCGGTGATCGCCAAGGCGGGCGATCTGGCTGCGCTGCTCACCAACCTCGAACCGGGCGACGTGCTGTTCATCGACGAGATCCACCGCCTGGCGCCCGCGGTGGAGGAGATCCTCTATCCCGCGATGGAGGACCGCGCGCTCGACATCATGATCGGCGAGGGGCCGTCCGCACGCTCGGTCCGCATCGACCTGCCGCGCTTCACGCTGGTCGGCGCCACCACGCGCCAGGGACTGCTGACGACGCCGCTGCGCGACCGCTTCGGCATCCCCGTGCGGCTCAACTTCTACACGGTGGCGGAGCTGGAGCAGGTGGTCGCGCGCGCCGCGCGGCTGCTGGGCTTCCGTGTCGCGGCGGACGGCGCGACCGAGATCGCGCGGCGCGCACGCGGCACGCCGCGCATCGCCGGCCGGCTGCTGCGGCGGGTGCGCGACTTCGCGCATGCCGCGGGGCACGACGTGGTGGGCGCAGGCCAAGCGGACGCGGCGCTGACCCGGCTGGAGGTGGACGCGCTCGGTCTCGACGCGATGGACCGGCGCTACCTCACCATGATCGCCGACATCTACCGCGGCGGGCCGGTGGGCGTGGAGACGCTGTCCGCCGGGCTGGCGGAGCCGCGCGACACGATTGAGGAGGTGGTCGAACCCTACCTCATCCAGCTCGGCCTCGTCGCCCGCACCGCGCGCGGGCGGTGCCTGACCGGGCGCGCCTGGACGCACCTGGGGCTGGAGCCGCCGGCGGAGACGCAGGGCGGGCTGTTCTAGCGGCCGAGTCGGCGCGTGGAAGTTGACGAACTTGACGACACGTGAGGGGTCGGACGCCCCCGCGCGAGGCGTGGCGGCGAGCAGGCGGAGGCACAGGCGGACGAGGGCGAGACAGAACCTCACGCCTCGTATGTACCACATTTGTTCTCTTCGTGCAAGGTAGCTGCGTCACAAGGCTACCGCGAAGACGGCAGTCCAGATTGGCTCCACCGCCTTTGCGGAACCACACGAAGCGAGATGGCGTCGCCCGCCCCGGCCCGACACGCGAAGGGCCCGGCCTTGCGGCCGAGCCCTCCTCTTCATCGAAGCGAGTGTCGCCTCAATAGGTGCCGGAGAAGCTCCGGTTCAGCCCACCGCGCTCGCGATCGCCGCCGGCGTCGCGTGCCTCGTCGCGCCAATGCTGCTTGGCCTGGTCGGCGGTCTTGGACAGCATCACCTTGTTGCCTTCCACCGTCTGGAGCCACGACGATGGAATGTAGTGGTGCTTGCCGCCGGCATCCTTGTCGGTCTTGGTCAGCTCGATCTGGTCGCCGCGGACGTGGTCGACCGTGCCGACATGCTGGCCATCGGACCCGAGCACCTCGAAATGCTCCTCGACCTTGCCGAGCAGGTCACGCTGGCCCTGTCGGCCCTCGCGCCAGGTGCGGAACTCGTTGTCGAAGCGGCTCTGATGCTCGCGGCGATATTCGTCATAGTCGCGGTCGAACGATTCCATCTGCCGGTCGCGCCACGACTTGTAGCCCGGATCGTGATCCTGGCGGCCGCGCTGGTCATAGCCACGCTGATCGCTGCCACCACGGTTATCGTCGCGCCCGCCATAATAGCCGGCGCCATAGCCATAGTCGCCCATCATGCCGGCGCCCGTTCCCGCGGCCGAGGTGTAGGCGCGGTCGCGGAAGGTCCGCTCGCCGCCGCGGTCGTCATCGCGCCGGTAGCCGCGCGCATCCTCGCGCGCCTGGTAGCGGTCGTCGGCCTGGCGGCGGCGCTCCGCCTCCTCGTCGCCGAACCAGGAGCGGACCTCGTCGCCCGCGCGGTCCATGAAGCCGCGGTCCTGATAATCGTAGCCGCGCGGATCGCGGCCATAGTCGCGCCGGCCGTCGCCCTGGCCGCGGAAATCCTGCCCGCCCGACCGGTAGCCACGCTCCTCGTCGCGCCCGTAGCCGCGGCCTTCGCCATGGCCGCCATAGCCGCGATCCGGATTGCCGAAGCGGCGATCGTTACGCTCGTAACCCATCGAAACCTCCTGTCCTGCGCCCCGCCGCATGGAGCGGGTGGGCTGCGGATCAGAACCAGCCGGATCGGCCGCAGGTTCCGGTCGCCGGCACGGCCCGCCGCAGCGGCAGGTCGGAGAAGCGCGGTAAGGAGGTTGCACTCCGGCCAAAGCGGGGCTAGACGCCGCTCCGCTGGTGCAAGGGGCTGTAGCTCAGTTGGGAGAGCGCTGCAATCGCACTGCAGAGGTCGGGGGTTCGAATCCCCCTAGCTCCACCAGCCTCCCCCCTCCCCTGCCGCGGATCGTGACAGGCGGACAAGCGGGGCCTAACCCCCGCCCATGAACGCGCTCCGCCTCGTCCTGGCGCCCTGGTGGGCGCTGCAGCTGGCCAGCGGCGCCAAGGCGTTCGGCGACAATCCGCTGCTCGGATCGCGCCGCCTCAACCGCGCCGGGCTGCACGTCGCGCGCGTGCGGCTGGCGCATGCCATGGCGTGGAGCCGGCGGCGGCGGCTGCGGCGGCTGGTGGGTGCGGAGGATGCCGCCGCCTTCGCGCGCGACGGCTTCGTCTGCGTGCCCGACTTCCTGCCGCCGGCCGCCTTCGGCGCGCTGCGCGACCAGGTGCTGAGCCGCGCCGCGCCCGCGCGCGAGATGGTGCAGGGCGACACGATCACGCGGCGCTACGCGCTCGATCCCGCGGCATTGCGCGACATGCCCGCGGTCGCCGCCCTGCTGCGCGACCGGCGCTGGCGCGGGCTGGTGCGCTATGTCGGCTCGTTCGATGCCGAGCCGCTGGCCTACGTCCAGACCATCCTGTCGCACCGCCGCGACGCGCCGCCCGATCCACAGACCGCATTCCATGCCGATACCTTCCACCCGACGGTCAAGGCGTGGCTGTTCCTGACGGACGTGGCGGAGGATGAAGGACCGCTGACCTACGTGCCGGGCTCGCACCGGCCGACGCCCGCGCGGCTGGCGTGGGAGCGGGCGCAGAGCCTGCGGATCGGCGAGCTCGACCGGCTGTCGCAGCGCGGATCGCTGCGCATCGCGGAGGAGGAGCTGCCGGCGCTCGGCCTGCCGGCGCCGCGCCGCTTCGCCGTGCCGGCCAACACTTTGGTGGTGGCGGATACCAACGGCTTCCACGCGCGCGGCCCCTCCGTGCGGCCGTCCACGCGCGTGGAGATCTGGGCCTATGGCCGGCGCAACCCGTTCCTGCCGTGGACCGGGCTCGACTGGTCGGGCCTGCCGGGGCTGGCCGAGCGGCGCGTGCCGCTGTGGTGGGCGCTGGGCGACCGGCTGCAGCGATGGAAGGGGCAGCCCTGGACGGCGGCGGGCCGCAAGCGCCCCGCGGACGATTGAGCGTGCCGCTGCGGGCGTGGGACGGCGCGGGCCCACCGCCCGACGCCGAGACCGCCGCCTTGTGGACCGTTCTGGCGGAGCGCAACCGCGCGATCACCGTCGCGGTCGGCATGGCGCGATGGAAGCAGGCGGCGATCGCGCGCTTCCTGTGGGCGGAGGGACGCGCGCCGCTGCGCTTCACGGACGATCCGGACGAGGCGCTGGCGGCGGGCGGCGACCTCGCCGCCTGGGCGTCCCGCCTGCCGCCGCACCTGGCCGGGCGGCCGGACGTGCTGCGCGTGGAGGACGGCTTCATCCGCTCGGTGGGCCTGGGCGCGGGCCTGGTGCCGCCTTGCTCGATCGTGGTCGACGCGCGCGGCATCTATTACGACCCGCGGGGCCCGAGCGACCTCGAGCACATCCTGCAGCACGCGCCCTTCCCGCCCGACCTGCTCGCGCGCGCCGAGCGGCTGGCGGCGACGGTGGTGGCGCAGGGCATCAGCAAATATGGCCGCGAGGCGCCCCCGCCGCCGCAGGCGCGGCGCGACGGCGCGAGGGTGGTGCTGGTAGCGGGCCAGGTGGAAGACGACGCCTCCGTGCAGGCGGGCGGCGCGGGCGTTGCCGGCAATCTCGACCTGCTCCGCCGCGCGCGCGCCGCGGAGCCAGACGCGCGCATCCTGTTCAAGCCGCATCCCGACGTCGACGCCGGCTATCGCCGCGGACGCATCCCCGATACCACGGCGCTGACCCATGCCGACGCGGTGGTGCGCGACCGCGGCGTGGCCGCGCTGCTGGGCGAGGTGGACGCGGTGCACGTGCTGACCTCGCTCGCCGGGTTCGAGGCGCTGCTGCGCGGACGCGCGGTGGTGACGCACGGCCACCCTTTCTATGCCGGCTGGGGGCTGACGCACGACCTTGCCGGGCCGGTGCCGCGCCGCACGCGCCGGCTCTCCCTAGCCCAGCTGGTGGCGGGCACGCTGATCCTCTACCCGCGCTACCTCGATCCGGTGACGCAGACGCCCTGCCCGCCCGAAACGGTGCTGGCGCGCTTCGCCGCCGGCTGGCGGCCGCGGCGCACGCTGCTGGTCGCCGCCCGCCAGTGGCAGGGACGGCTGGCGCGGCTGGTGGGGACCACCACCGACTGAAGCCCGGCGCGGGCACTTTCCCAACGTCATCAGC